>JAAGKN010000712.1_pt1 | contig 65448 bp, 50 predicted proteins | sample 6206371 | NCBI WGS metagenome assembly JAAGKN01 (sample SAMN11533720, study PRJNA540317) | gut metagenome | isolation source: fecal pellets from male and female animal of same cohort | host: Peromyscus leucopus | place: USA:CA | collected 2017
TCGAGGCAATGAGATCCGAAGGCCGCATGAAGGAAGAAGGACGCGTCCGCAAGGAGGAAGGCTCTAAGAGAAGCAGCAATCTCTGGATATGGCTCGGCGTCATAGTCTTGATTTTCATCATCATCTACTGGCTCTTCGCCATCGGAACTTTCGGCGATCTCGCCAACTGGTTCAACGGCTGATCCAATGCACAATGCACAATGCACAATGCACAATGCACAATGCACAATGCATAATGCACAATGCACAATGCATAATCTTGATACTTGGAAGATTAGGAGGGATTGGAGAGCTCTGAGGAGACAAAAGACATTAAAAATGTGGAGGTTATAAAAAAGGACAGCCGACTCTCACGAGTGAGCTGCCCTACTGATGAAACATTCAATTACTCTTATGCTTTTTTGTTTTATTTTTTTACTTTTGATGGTCCGTCGGACGCGGGGTTTGGCCGTTTTGATGCGATTTTACCGGTTTTGACGCGGTTTTTACCGTTTTGACGCGGTTTTTACCGTTTTGACGCGGTTTTTTACCTGTTTTGACGGTTTTTTTGACCGGCGGACGCGACATGTCGCGTCCCTACATTGGTCACGGTTTGCCGTATTCGGACCGGGTTTTACCGTTTTTACCGGTTTGACGGTTTTTGGACCGGCGGACGCGACATGTCGCGTCCCTACATTGGTCACGGTTATCAGATGATGCCCTGGCCCTCCCTGATGTCTGCATCCCGCAGTTCATTCCGATTGGTCACGGTTATCAGATGATGCCCTGGCCCATCATGGCGTCGGCAACCTTCATGAAGCCGGCGATGTTGGCACCCTTCATGTAGTTGATGTAGCCGTCGTCCTGTTTGCCATATTCCACACATGCCTCGTGGATGGAGCTCATGATTTCATGGAGCTTCTTGTCAACTTCTGCGGCACTCCACTGAAGGTGCTCGGCATCCTGTGTCATCTCAAGACCTGAAGTGGCTACACCGCCTGCATTGACAGCCTTTCCGGGGCAATAAATTGTCTTGTTGGCGATGAAGGCATCGATAGCCTCTGGTGTGCAACCCATGTTGCTGACCTCGGCACACATGTATACATTATTGGCGATAAGCTGCTTGGCATCTTCGCCATTGAGTTCGTTCTGTGTGGCGCAGGGAAGAGCGATATCCACCTTCTGCTCCCAGGGTTTCTTGCCGGGGAAGAATGTGCTTCCGGGGAATTTCTCTGCATAAGGCTCCACGATGTCGTTGCCGGTGGCACGAAGTTCGAGCATGTATTCGATCTTCTCGTCATCGAGACCTTCGGGATCAAGGATGTAGCCGTCGGGACCGGAGATTGTGATGACTTTTGCACCGAGTTCAGTGGCTTTTTTGGCAGCGCCCCATGCCACATTTCCGAAACCGGAGATGGCGACAGTCTTGCCTTTGATGTCCTGACCGTGCTGACGGAGAACATCCTGCACGAAATATAGGGCACCGAAACCGGTAGCCTCGGGACGTATTCTAGAACCGCCGAAGCTGAGACCCTTGCCGGTGAAAGTGCCGGTGTTCTCGCGGGCGAGTTTCTTATACATGCCATACATGTAGCCTACTTCGCGGCCACCTACGCCGATATCACCTGCGGGCACGTCGCGGTCAGGACCGAGGTTACGCCAGAGTTCGAGGATGAAAGCCTGGCAGAAACGCATGATTTCAGCATCGCTCTTGCCGCGGGGGCTGAAGTCGGAACCGCCCTTGCCGCCACCCATGGGCAGAGTGGTGAGCGCGTTTTTGAAAGTCTGCTCGAAACCGAGGAATTTGAGGATGGAAAGATTCACAGATGCGTGGAAACGGATACCTCCCTTATAGGGACCGATGGCATTGTTAAACTGCACGCGATAGCCAATATTGTTCTGCACCTCGCCCTTGTCATCAACCCAGGTGACACGGAATGTGAAGATACGGTCAGGCTCAACCATACGCTCCACTATCTTTGCTTTCTCAAATTCAGGATGCTCATTATATACGTCCTCTACTGAGAGGAGCACTTCCTTAACAGCCTGGAGATACTCTTTTTCACCGGGATGCTTGGCCTCGAGGCCTGCCATAATCTCAGAGATGTTCATGATTTTTCAGATTTTGGTTATAACTTAGAATTTAGTTACTTGAGGAGCCCACGATGGCAATATGTCAGCATTTTTATGCCGTCGGCACAGCGAGGAGCTCTTTTCAGTTGCAAAAATACAATCAAAATCTATATTGGCAAAATTTTATTTTATGTTTAATAACATATTTTGAAAATTAAAAATTTAGGATTTGACTCGGGAGGAAGCACAATGCATAATGCACAATGCATAATCTTAATACTCGGAGAAAGCACAATGCTTAATGCATAATGCACAATGCATAATGCATAATGCATAATGCATAATGCATAATGCATAATCTTGATACTCGGAGAAAGCACAATGCTTAATGCATAATGCATAATGCACAATGCATAATCTTAATACTCGGAGGGGTGATTTTAGGTATGATGTCAGAGTGATAAGTGATGAGGTGGAATGTATTATCTTGATACTCGGAGGGGTGATTTTAGGTATGAGGTCAGAGTGATGAGTGATGAGGTGGAATATATTATCTTGATACTCGGAGGGGTGATTTTAGGTATGAGGTCAGAGTGATGAGTGAAGGGTGGGCTTAGGTATGAGGTCATAGTTATGAGTGATGAGGTGGTTTGAGGAAGCGGAGTCTTTGACGGTGCTCGGAGAGCTCGGAGAACTCGGAGGGTTTGGAGGGAGCATAATGCACAATGCATAATGCACAATGCATAATCTTAATACTCGGAGGGGTGATTTTAGGTATGAGGTCAGAGTGATGAGTGATGAGGTGGAATGTATTATCTTGATACTCGGGTGCTGACCTTATTTGAACCTCGCAGAGAATTTAATGGTGACGGGGGAAGAGTGAAGAGTGAAGAGTGAAGGGTGGGCTTAGGTATGAGGTCAGAGTGATGAGTGATGAGGTGGTTTGAGGAAGCGGAGTCTTTGACGGTGCTCGGAGAGCTCGGAGTCCTCGGAGTTCTCTGAGATCTCGGAATGCTCGGAGAGCTCGGAGTCCTCGGAGTTCTCTGAGATCTCGGAATGCCCGGAGAGTTTGGACTCGGGTTGGACTTGGAGGGGGCGGAGGGAGGGGGAATAAAAAGAGCTGCCCGGATTTCGGGCAGCTCTCGAATTTAAAAATCAGGATCAGGATTAATACCTTATTATCAATTCAGGTATTCATTGTCTGAGAATATATACTTTATTTATCTGTGAAGATCACGATACGGTTCCAGTCGTTGGTAGAATAAGGCTGTACGTTTGAGCCGTCGTACTTGACAGAGAGACGGTTTGGATCGATACCGTATTTCTGAGTGAGCTCGTTGTAGACCATATCCGCCCTCTTCTTGGAAAGCTGGAGATTGTATTCGCTTGTGCCGGTGTCTTTGTCGGCATATCCGCAGATAACCACTTTCTGGTTCGGGTTAGACTTGAGCCACTGTGCCATGTTGTAGATATTCACTTCTTCAGCAGGCTGGATCACGTCGGAGTTGATCTTGAAGCGGACAGTAGAGAGAAGCGGTATGTCGGGGCAATCCTTTTCAACAACCTCGGGGCACGGGAGCTGGCTTTCAAGAGCGGCGATGTTCTGAGCCTGGGCGAGATTCTCGGCACGGAGAAGATTCACCTGATTGTTCATTTCGGCAAGCTGAGCCATTGAGTTGCATTCATTATAAGAGTCCCATGTGCGCCCGCCAAGATTGAAGTTGAAACCACCGATTGCAGCTATATTTGCTTCGATTGGACGTCCGTAAGAACATCCGTTCCAGTTATCGCCATAGAATGAAGCACGGGCTTCAGCGAAGAAGTCTACATATTTGCAGAGACGGAAACGGAACTGGATACCAGTTGAAACCGGGACGCTCCAGGTGTTTGTTTTCAGTTTCTGACCTCCATCGCGGAAAATATTAGTGCCAGCGGCAGGATTTCCGGCACCATCATGGATATGCCACATATATTCACCGCCAATACCTACGTAAGGAACCACACTCACCACACGGTCGGGATTTACGCCGGCAATGCTGTTACACATATCCCACATGAGCTCGAGGGACAGGCTTGCGTGCTTAGCCCTTGCCCATCCGTTGTTGGGCTGGAGATCGGTTGGGTTGTTCCAGTGCATCGAGCCGCCGATAGCGTTAAGACGCATAGCAAGATAGGGGGAGAACCAATGTCCGACACCGAAGTTGTAGGTAACGGTCATGTTCTTGCGCTCCACATTATGACCGGGAGCATGAGCACCGTCTATGCCACGCTCCACGAACGGCTGGTTGATACCTGCGCCGAGCTGGATAAACCAGTTGTTGCGCCAACTTGAGAAATAACGGTTAGTGTTGTCACAATTAAACTCTGAGACCGCGATGGTCTCGTCTTCAACCACTACATCCTGCGCGTTGATTGATGGAGTCAAAGCAAAACTTCCGGCACAAAGAGCCATTAAACAGTAAAGATTCTTAGCTTTCATAATAAAACTTTTTAGAGTTTCCAAAGAGAGTCCAACCTTCTTAAGTGGAACGGAAGGACCGTTTATTGAATATTGATTTTATCTTAATAACATATTTTAATTTTTTTGGTTCAAAATAAAAACACAGTATGGCATAAAGCAGCTCCGGGAGAGAGTAAAGAGAGAATAAATAAATTTTGGAATCTCACGGATTTTCACTAATTTCGCATCTTAAACAGAGCGGGCTTAAGAGCCGGGCTTAAAAGGAAGCGAGGTGAGCTGAAAAGGAATGAGAAAGCACACGAGATATAAAATAGCCATAGAAGACGAGTCGCGTCTTGAGACGGTGGCAAGCCACACGGCATCTTCCATCAAATGGGCAGCCATGGGGGGAGCCGCAGCCATAGCCGTCATGGCACTCGGTGCATTCTTAGTGTTTCTCACACCGTTGCGGACTCTGCTTCCAGGATATCTGAAGGAATCGGAACGGGCAGCCGGAGAGATGCAGATACTCAGGCTCGACTCCCTGAAGACAGCATATGAGACAAATGCCTTGTTTCTCGACAATATCATAAACGTGCTTAATCCCACAACCACAGCCATCGACACGGCAAAAGCAGTGAACACGGTTCCGTTGTCGCCCGATTCATTGCTTCCCACTTCGGAAGAAGAGCTGAGATTCGTGGAGATGATGAGAGAGAGAGACAAATACAATATCTCCGTTGTGGCACCGCTCGCTGCAGAGAGCCTTATGTTTTCACCGGTGAACGAGGAAAGCGTATTTACCGAATCGTCGAAAAAAGCGCTCCGTGGAGAGGTGTTGCTTGCCCGCGGTGTGCCTGTGACGGCGATAGCCGACGGCACAGTGATAGCAGTGTCGCAGTCGATACGCGAGGGAGGTTCGAACATCATCATCCAGCATCCGAAAGGATTTCTCAGCAGGCTCAGCCGTCTCGGGACCGTAATAGTGGGGACGGGCGACAAGGTGGCAGGAGGACAGGTGATAGCGCTTCCGGGGAAAGGGAACGCAAGAAAGGGGGAACTTATTTACGTGGAAATGTGGCACAACGGAGAGCCGCTTGTGCCTTATGAATATATAGGCGACAAAGAGAGCCAGACGCCCCATTATCCGAAGATTGACGAGGAAGTGGGAAGAGGCAGGTTCTGAGCCATGTCAAACCTAAAAGAAACCAAAAAAGAGAAAATCAACAGTGAACAGCGAGAACAGAAAAAATATAGCTATACTCGGCAGCACAGGAAGCATCGGCACCCAGACACTGGACATCATCGCCGAATATCCCGACAGGTTCCGCGCCACAGTGCTCACAGCCCGCAGGAACTGGGAACTCCTTGCCCGCCAGGCAAGAGAGTTCATGCCGCTGAAAGTGGTAATCACAGACGAGGGTTCATATCCTCTGCTGAAAGAGGCGCTTAGCGATCTGCCGATTTCGGTGGAATGCGGAGCCAAGGCGATAGCGGAAGCCGCCGCCATCGAAGAGGTGGACATGGTGGTGACAGCCATGGTGGGATACAGCGGACTTCTTCCTACCGTGTCAGCCATAAATGCCGGCAAAGTGATCGCGCTCGCCAACAAAGAGACTCTCGTGGTGGCCGGAGAGATAATAACAGGCATGCTCCAGAATTCCAAATCTGAGATTGTGCCTGTAGACAGCGAACATTCAGCCATTTTCCAGTGTCTCGTAGGTGAAAAGAGATCAGAGGCAAGAAGGATACTGCTCACGGCAAGCGGGGGTCCGTTCAGAAAACTCACGAAAGCCGAACTCGACAACGTGACGGTGGGCGATGCCCTCCACCACCCCAACTGGAGCATGGGGGCAAAAGTGACCATTGATTCCGCCTCGATGATGAACAAGGGATTCGAGATGATAGAGGCACGCTGGCTGTTCGGCTGTCCTCCTGAAAGGATAAAGATACTTGTGCATCCCCAGAGCATAGTGCATTCGATGGTGGAATTCAACGACGGCTCCATAAAAGCGCAGCTCGGTGTGCCCGACATGCATCTGCCTATAAGATATGCCCTCGGATATCCCGACAGGCTGAGCACAGACTCCGCTCCCCTCTCGCTCGAACAGATGAGCACTCTCACATTCGAGGAACCGGACTATGACAAATTTCCTCTGCTCGGATTCGCGTTTGACGCCATAAGCACAGGAGGAAACATGCCGTGCATTCTCAATGCCGCCAACGAAGTGGGGGTAGCAGCATTCCTTCAGGGGAAAATAAGATTCACCGACATGCCCCGGCTCGTGGAAGCCACAATGAAAGCCACCCCGTATATAAAAAATGTGTCGCTCGACGATCTCATATCCACTAATGCGGAGGCCCTGAGAATAGCCGGCGACTGGCTGAAAGCAAATTCATAACCAAAGAAACATTCAAGTAAAAACATAAGACCACATAATGGATACATTCCTTATAAAAGCAGCCCAACTCATAATCGCTTTCGCCATCCTGGTGATTATCCACGAGTTCGGGCATTTCCTTTTCGCGCGTATTTTCGGCGTGAGAGTAGAGAAGTTCTATATATTCTTCGATCCCTGGACGGAGATTTTCAAATGGAAACCGAAAAAATATATAGGAGGACTCGGTAAGAAAAAAAGACTCGACGGACAAGACGTATCATATAATGACGAGGAAGAGCCTTATGAAGAAGGCTCCACCAAAGGGAAAAAGAAATCTTTCTGGGGAGATACTGAATACGGAATAGGCTGGCTACCGTTGGGCGGATATTGCAAAATATCCGGAATGATCGACGAGAGCATGGACACCGAGCAGATGAAGCAACCGGCAAAAGAATGGGAATTCCGTTCAAAACCGGCGTGGCAGAGACTCCTTATCATGGTGGCCGGAGTGCTCTTCAATTTCCTGCTCGCCATATTAATCTATGCCGGTATAGTATATGCCACAGGTGAGAAATATGTGCCCTTCAATGAGGCAAAGATGGGTATGACTTACTCGGGAGAAGCCCGGAAAATCGGATTCCACAACGGAGACATCCCACTTCTTGCGGACGGAGAGGAACTTACGAACCCGGCAGAGGCAAGAATGAAGATGATTCAGGCAAAGGAAGTGACCGTGTTGCGCAATGGAGAGAAAGTGAACATCGCCATTCCCGAGAAGTTTATCTTCGCCCTTGACAATGAGGCAAAGAGCGACACCGCCACAATCAATTTCATGACCTACCGCATACCCACCCGTATCACCCAGGTGGTGGCAGGCGAGGGAGCGGCGAAAGCCGGAGTCAAGACCGGAGACGAAGTGATAGCCATCGACTCGACGGCTACCCCATCGCTCGACGTTTTCCTAAAAACCCTCCAGGGTCATGAAAACCAGACCGTAAATCTGACCGTGGCAAGAAAGAACGAAGCCAAGACCGATACAATCGTATTGCCTGTGGCACTCTCTGATAATTCGAAAATGGGAGTGGGTCTTGAGATAGATCCTTCGGCATTTTTCAAAGCAGAAGAGAAGCGTTACGGACTTCTCGAATCAGTGCCACGCGGAGTGCAGATGGGCACTGAAAAGCTTACGTCCTACGCACAGTCGATGAAACTCGTCTTCACCAAAGAGGGAGCGAAGAGCATCGGCGGATTCGGATCCATCGGCAGCATTTTCCCTGAGAAATGGGACTGGATCGCATTCTGGAACATCGCTGCCTTCCTTTCAGTGGCTCTGGCATTCATGAATATACTCCCGATCCCGGCACTCGACGGCGGACACGTCATGTTCCTGCTTTATGAGGTAATAACCGGACGCCAGCCATCAGAGAAATTCCTTGAATATGCCCAGATGATAGGCATGGGACTGCTCATAGCACTTCTTCTGTATGCCAACGGTATGGATATCATAAGACTTTTCAAATAAGTAAGCTTCCTAAAAACTGAAACAGACACTTAATAATGAAACATATAAAGCTAAAACCCCGCAAAGAGGAATCCATACTCCGCCATCATCCCTGGGTGTTCTCCGGAGCCATAGCAAGGCTTCCGGAAGACATAGAGGAGGGGGAAACTGTAATTGTAGAATCTGCAGACGGGAAAATACTCGGATGCGGGCATTATCAGATCGGCAGCATTGCCGTGAGACTGCTGCAGTTTGGTGACGCTGAACTTCCCAAGGATTTTTTCAGGAAAAGACTTGAATCGGCGTTCACACTCCGACAGACTCTCGGGCTTATCAGAACCGATAACAACTGCTTCCGTCTCGTGCATGGAGAAGGCGACTTTCTTCCCGGGCTCGTAATCGACATTTACGGAGACACGGCTGTGGTGCAGGCGCACTCTCCCGGCATGCACTACGAAAGGATGAGGATTGCCGAGGCATTGACAGAAATACCTGAGGCAAGAATCAGAAATGTCTACTATAAAAGCGAAACCACCCTGCCCTATAAAGCCCGGCTCGATCCTCAGAACGACTATCTTATCGGAAAGTTTGACGGGAATGTGGCTATCGAGAACGGACTGAAATTCAACATCGACTGGCTCAGAGGTCAGAAGACTGGTTTCTTTGTTGACCAGAGAGAGAACCGTGCGCTGCTTGAGAAATATGCCAAAGGGAGAAAAGTGCTCAACATGTTCTGCTATACGGGAGGTTTTTCAGTGTATGCCATGAGAGGGGAAGCCGCCAAAGTGGATTCAGTAGACTCTTCAGCAAAGGCTGCAGCCCTGACCGATGCGAATATCGAACTTAACTTCCCCGGCGACGAACGACACAAGACACATGCCGTGGACGCCTTCAAATTCCTTGCCGAGATGGAAAAAGATTCATACGACCTGATAATTCTTGACCCTCCGGCATTCGCCAAGCACCGTTCGGCGCTCAAGAACGGACTTCTCGGCTACCGAAAACTGAACGCAAAGGCATTTGAGAAAATAAAGAGCGGAGGCATATTGTTCACATTCTCCTGTTCGCAGGTTGTGACCCGGGAGATGTTCCGGCTTGCAGTGTTCACGGCAGCCGCACAGTCAGGCAGAAAAGTCAGAATTCTCCATCAGCTGACGCAGCCGGCAGACCATCCGGTGGATATCTCACATCCTGAAGGTGAATATCTAAAAGGGCTTGTGCTTTACGTGGAATGAAAAGGAGTTGTTTCAATATTTTCTCAGAGTTTCAGGAAATAAAATTCCACATCAAATTTATTCACAGCAGCAATCACACAACAGCTACATAAATGAAAAAAACGATTTCAACATTAATGCTCGCATCAATGATTTCTATGAATGCAGGAGCCGTGGTAGACAAGAACTTTGACTACCACGTAGACCGTTTCGCAGACATCGAGGTGCTCCGCTATGAAGTGCCGGAATTCGACCGTCTCTCGCTCAACCAGAAAAAGATGCTCTATTATCTGATCTCAGGCAGCTCAGTCCGGACGTGACATCATCTGGGACCAGAACGGAAAATATAATCTTCAGATCCGTAAACTCCTGGAGAATATCTACACCGATTATAAGGGAGACAAGAATTCAGCCGAGTTCAAGGCTTTCGAGAAATATCTCAAACAGGTGTGGTTTGGCAACGGCATTCACCACCACTACTCTACCGATAAATTCACCCCCGAGTTTTCAGAAACATTTTTCACCGAGCAAGTGAATGCGCTACCCGAAAACAGCCTGCCCCTGCTTCCCGGAGAGACAAGACAAGAGCTTCTATCCACACTCACGCCCGTGATATTTGACCCTTCAGTAATGGCAAAGAGAGTGTATCAGGACGGTTCGCAGGATGTGGTGGTAAACTCAGCATCCAATCTTTATGGCGACGGAGTGACTCAGGCAGAAGTTGAGGAATATTATGCCGGGATAAAAGTACCGAACGATCCGGAACCGATCTCCTATGGACTCAACTCAAAAGTTGTGAAGGAGAACGGCAAGATCAAAGAGGAGCATTATCATCTCAATGGTCTTTATGGCGAAGCTATTGCAAAAATCATCTATTGGCTCGGCATGGCCAAGGAAGTTGCAGAGAATGAAAATCAGAAAAACTATATCACCAAACTGATCGACTACTATATCACCGGTGATCTCCGTCTCTTCGATGAATATTCCATCCTTTGGGCGGAAGACACTCAGTCGGATGTTGATTTCGTGAACGGATTTATCGAGAGCTACAGCGATCCTCTGGGCATGACAGGTTCCTGGGAATCTTATGTCAATTTCAAAAACAACAAGTCCACCTCAAGAACCGAGACTATCTCAAGCAACGCACAGTGGTTTGAAGACAACTCCCCTATCGATCCTAAATTCCGCAAACCCGTGGTGAAAGGTGTGTCTGCTAAAGTAATCAATGCCGCAATGCTTGCAGGAGACGCGTTCCCCAGCACAGCTATCGGAATCAATCTCCCCAATGCAGACTGGATCCGCGCTGAACACGGTTCGAAATCCGTCACAATTGAAAACATCACCGAAGCATACGACATGGCATCCCACGGCAACGGTTTCAACGAGGAGTTTGTGATCGACGCTCCCACCCGCAAGCTTCTGGAGGATTATCTCTACATCACAGATATGCTCCACACCGACCTTCACGAGTGTCTCGGACACGCATCGGGACAACTGCTTCCGGGTGTTGACTCAGAATCTCTCAAGGAGAACGGTTCAGCACTTGAAGAAGCCCGTGCCGACCTTTTCGCTCTCTATTATCTTGCCGATCCAAAACTCATTGAACTCGGAATCCTCGACAATCCGGATGCCTACAAGGCTGAATATTACAAGTTCATGCTCAACGGACTCATGACTCAGCTCAACCGTATCGAACCGGGCAAGGACGTAGAGGAAGCACATATGCGCAACCGACAGCTGATTGCTGCGTGGGTGCTTGAGAAAGGTAAGAAAGGGAAAGTTGTGGAACTCGTTAAGAAGAATGGCAAGACCTTTGTGAAAATCAATGACTACAAGAAGATGCGTGATCTTTTCGGACAGCTTCTCGGCGAGATTCAGAGAATAAAGAGCGAAGGAGACTATAAAGCAGGCGCTGAACTTATCAACAAGTATGCAGTGAAAGTTGATCCTAAACTCCACAAGGAAGTGCTTCAGAGATTCTCGACCCTCAACATACCACCCTACCGCGGTTTCATCAATCCGAAATACGAACCCGTCTACGATGAAAAAGGCAACATCAAGGATGTGAAACTCACCTATGGCGAGAATTATACGGACCAGATGCTCCGTCTGAGCCAAGATTATACCACGCTTGGTTTTTAAAACTCAGAGATTATATCCTTATTCGTAATAAATATAATTCCGCGATGCAGTTTTGAACTGCATCGCGGAATTATATTTAATTATATCAAATTTCAGTGAAATCCCGTTATTACTTTTCAGGACGGGTGTAACCGTCTTTTTCACAACGTTTGCTCATTGCCTCTATCCTTGCCTTGGTTTCAGGATGGCTTGAGAACATCTTCTGGATGTAGCTCTGCTTAGCCGAAGCATCACCTTCAAGCGACTGGAGCTTCTCAAACGACATCACAATACCCCAAGGATTCTTACCTTTGCTCACAAGGAAATCATAGCCGCAGTCGTCGGCTTCCTTTTCCTGTTTCTGAGAGTATTTTGCATTGAGAAGAGATTCGCCAAGAGTGCCGAGCTGAGATTCAGTGAGGGCGGCAGCTTTCCCGCCTGTAGAAGCCACAGCATCCTTAAGGGCACCGGTTAGGAGTTCATTCTTGAAAGCATTCTTGGAATGATGTTTGAGCACATGTCCGATTTCGTGTCCGATCACACCGAGAAGCTCGTCGTCGTCCATTATATCCATGAGCGATGAAAACACACGTACACTTCCATCGGGGCAAGCAAAAGCATTGACATCAATCACATTATACACCTTAAAATTTAAAGGTATTCCATCAGCATCAGTGATACCTTCAGTCAGTTTGCGCAGACGCTGTGTGTAGGGATCGTCTTCGGGGAGGACAGGATTGTTCTTGTCCATCCAGTCAACAGACTCCTTGACATAAGCAGCCATCTGTGCATCTGTAAGGGTAAAAGCCTGGACAGCCTTAGCAGCGCCACCAATGGCTTTTTTAAGATTGAACTGAGCGGATGCGGGAGCAGCACACGTCAATGCAAGCGCAGCCATAAGAATTTTTATTCCTTTTGACTTCATGATTATTTATAAAATTAGTATTTTTGAAAAAATTTTTGAAATCAGAATAAGTTGTATTCGCAATAGCGACCCACAAAATTACTAAAAAATGGCATAATGGCAAAGATTGCAAAACGAAGAATCGGTTTTTCAGTTCTCGTAGGAATAATAATCGCAGTATGTCTGCTTAGTTATGGAGCGGCTTTAGCCTTGGTATCCAGAACACTTATATCCGGGTGGATTCCGTTTGTGGTGTCTTTTTTCATAACGGTATTATCCGGAACAACTTTATGGAAAGCATGGCGGAAAATAACCGAGACCGAAAATTTCTGGATAAATTATATCTGCCATATAGTAGCATCCACCGGGATTGTCACGACTCTTCTATTAGGCTGCAATTATTATTTTGCAGATGCCGACACTCTCCACACAGAAACCGTCACCATCGAAAGGAAATACACAAAGACCCGCCACCGCTCCAAACGTGTAGGAAGACGATACACCACATCCGGAGAGCCATACAAAGTATATTACATGGAAATCAAATTTTCAGACGGGAGACTCAAAGAACAATCTCTCACCTTTGAAAGATACCGTAAGGTAAAGAAAGGGATGAGCCTTGAACTGCCGGTAGCCAAAGGTCTATTCGGGATCTCAGTGATAGAATAGGACAAAAAGATTCCGATAAAAGGATTATCCTATAAAGAGAGACGGCTAAGATTTCTCAGCACCTTCTTGCACCAAGCCGAATCTTCCGCATCATATGTGTTTTTATAATTCTCTATGTCGGAAAGGAGCTTGGGAGTCAGTTTATAAACAGAATACTTGTCGGGCAATTCCTTCTTCTTCAAAAGTTTTCTTAATTCATATTCTGCCTTATACCTGTCAGCTACGGGCACCTCAATCAAGACCGCTTTACGGTCTTCTTCAGGGAGGTGGCCGAATTTCAGTTTAAAATTGGTTCCTGCCTTCAACACCTTGACAAAACCGGAAGCGCATTCTTCCACAAATTTAGCCCTTGCCTCCTCAATTTTTTCAGAATAACACTCCACTGCGCCATCTCTGTCAAAATTCTCAATCTTACAGAATTCATCCAAAAGAAGATTGAAACATTGCAAAGTGGCGAGAGTGTCGGCACTCGCCGAATGAGCTTCACCTTCAGCAAAATCAAGACCCAATGCATTCGCACAGACAAGAAGAGACGGCACAGCAAAAGGGCTCATACCCTCACCTCTCCCCTTCAGATACCAGAACATATCCTTTACGTCTATTACTCTCTTCTCTTCAAGACCGGAAATTCCGGCACGCGTCAATACCCTTAGATCATTATCCACAGCAAACCCGGTCAAAGCAAACGCCCCGTCAAGCAATTCCTGAACCTCCTGCCGGCATTCCCCGAAAGTTGATTTATCTGCCACCATCTCAGGAGTGATGTGATGTATGTCTGTGCGCCACGAATCTATATTTTCCGGACGGTAAAAACTATGATACACTTCCACTCCCTCAAGATTAAAGAATGAGAGCTCAAGAAGTTCTTCGTTGTCTGCGAATTCTGCGTCAAGGCAAATGATATTCATCTTAATCTGAAAATTTCCTTATTGAGAGTGCAAAATTACTTATTTATTTTGAACTGAGCACCCCTTTATTTAATTTTGCAAAAAAATATAATATGGAAAATCAGGAAATAAAAGAGACAATAAAGAGAGTGAAACACGAGTTTATGGCATATCGCAACGGCATTGTTTCCGACACTTTGCGCAAAGCCGGAATGCCCTACTCTGTTATTTTCGGTCTTCAGCTTCCGCAACTTACACAGATTGCAAAAGGAATCGGGAAATCGGAAGCCATCGCAGATTATTTATGGGACGACAAAGGAGTAAGAGAATCCCGGCTGCTTGCCAGCTATGTCTATCCAGAAGAAACCATATCAGAAGAAAAAGCTTACGTTCTTGCAACCGGGATACAGACAAAAGAGGAAGCCGACATTCTGTGTTTCCGCCTTCTTCGTCGTCTTCCGTTTGCCTCAGCACTTGCATTACGTCTTTCCGCAGAAGTGGATCCACTTCCCCTTTATTGTGCAGAAGCACTACGTCGCAACCTCGATTCCATGCAATAGAATTGACAATGAAATAGACAGGCAATAGTGTTATTTGCCGAAAAACGGAATTTACGTTAATTTCGCATTATGAAACTACAACAGACTCTTATCGCGTTAATACTATTATCAACATTATGTGCCTGCCAAGAGAGAGCAACTCCTCATAGTTTTCCCTCCTCATTCGAAGAATTGTCGGAACAGGGAAGAGCCTTGTGTCGTAAGGGCAATTATCTTGAAGGGTTGACACTGCTTCAGGCTGCAAACGATTCACTTGCAACAATGCATCCGGACAGCATCAATCCTGATGCTGCAGTAATGTTTATGGGCAATCTTGCCAACCTCTATATTCGAATGAACCTTTTCGAGGAAGCAAAACAGATAAATTCATCAGCAATCGCAATCGCTGATGAGAAAGGGGTCTCCAGGCTTCCGGAACTATGGGGAATGCGCGGTATAATCTATGAACATACCGGTCAGTCTGATTCTGTGATTATATGTCTCAACCGGCATTTGGATCTGAGCAAAATGATCGAAGACAGCACCTTCCGAGCCAATGTAATAAAAAGAGCAACTGAACGTTTAGCCTGGTTTTACATAGAAAACCCGGATTATGCACCTGATTCAATACCTACAGCTCTTGCCACTCTTGAAAGATTGACAACCCCCAAAAACAACACAACGGGAGGAACCGATTATAATCCCACCAACCAATTCCTGATTGGAAGAGGTTATTCGCTTTTAGGTAATCATAAGCAAGGTATTCCCCTTATGGAGAAAGCCTTAAAACAATACAAAATAAAAGGCGATACAGAAAGTGTGGAATGGGCACTTCAGCTTCTTGCCAAGTCATATGCCGCTGCTGGCGACCGCAAGCTTATCGACATTTATGCAGAAGCCTCGGATCTACACGACACCATTATGCAACGACAACACGACAATGTTCTGCTCGGAGTAGATTTCAAGTACCGTGCCACAGAGCTTAAACAAGAGAATACAATACTTCAAAACGAACTGCTGACCAAGAAGCAAAAAATCATCTATATAGCCATAATTTCATTCCTTATTTTCACAGCACTGATTTTATTCAGCTTTATGCATATCCGCAACAACAGACGTCAGCTAACACTTAAACAGCAGAATATCGACACTCTTCTGGAAGAGCGAATCGCATTAAATGCCAGAATAGAGGAAATGAATAAAATCTTGACCGAAAATAACTTAGAAAACAAACGACACGAATTGTTACAGTCAATTATACTTGAAAAGGATGATGAGAAGCAATTTCGCAAGAGTTTCAACGACCTTCATCCGGGATTTATCGACCGTCTTCGACGAGAATATCCTGAAATTACATCAGGTAATGAACTCTTGTGCATGCTAATAGCCCTTAAACGCAGAAACGAGGAAATAGCACTTGCACTCGGAATCTCACGCGAAAGCGTGGCAACTTCCCGCTATCGACTCCGCAACCGTTTTAATCTTTCGAAAGAAACAGATCTCAATGACTTTATACAATCGAAACTATAGGGATTCTTTTTTTTGAATTTGTTTCTTAGCCATATCTGCAGTCAATCTTTCCCGATGACAGATTGAGCATATTTTCCCGGAGTGACACCATTGCTGCAATACACAAAAGCTTTATGAAAAGATTGCGCCGTGGAGTATCCGCAAAGATGTGCCACTTCCGTCATGGAAACTGCAGGATTATCCTTTATAATTTTTTTTGCATAGTCGATACGATAGTCTCTGACTACAAGAATGAAACTCCTGCCAAATCCCTCATTGAATATTTTTGATGCATAGGTCCGGTTGAGATTAAAACGCTTCATGATCTCCTGAAGGCTAAAATCAGCATTCAGATAAGGACGCTCATTCACTATCCATTCTTCCACCTGTTTCTTATACCTGTCGAACTGGCTGCCGAAATCTTCCCCTTTGGCATAAACCGGCTCCGCAGCCACCTGCTCCGTCTTATCCAAAACAAACGGAGAATTATAAACCATAACCTTAGCTGAAAGCCAAGCCATGAAAACGCACGCCACTATATTATGACACAAGAAAGACTCAAAAGATGCAAAACAAAGGTTTATGACAAAAAATACGGTAATCAAGACAAGTCCGCCTAAATAAACGGGAATCCATCGGATAGTATATTTTTCGTAATCAGAATAGTTTTCTTCCACATATATATTATACTTCCTGATACAGTGTATTATCTTCTCCATTGTGAAAACAAGATAACCCAACAGACAGGCACACATCACAAGTCTGTACCAAACAGAGAAATATGAAATATGATTCCAGAATTCACCAAGAGAAGAAAACGAGAACTGCTCCAAACCCAAAACATATATAATTCCCCAATAAAGAGAAATGCATATCACAAAAGGGGCAGCAAATTTCAATACCGCATCAAACCGGATTCCATTAGGATTTACAACAAAGACCGGCCATAAAAGAAACGTAAAACCAGCCACAATACCAACTGCGATCAACACCGGAGACATAACTTCGCTATATAAATATTCCGAATTACAGAATATAAGCCCATATGCACGTAAAGCCCAAGCAAGCCCCCATAAAAATACTATAAGCGACAACCATCTTCGCTGTGTCACTTCCTGCCAGTTGTATGCCAATAAAAATGCGCTCCACAAACATATCGTGGAAGAGACGCATAAGATAGTCTGTAGAATGGTTTCCATCATGATTTCGGAAATAATAAAGAAAGTTTAAATCTTCTGAATCCAAAGTTATAAAAAAAAGATGAAAAATGAGGCATTTATCCAAGGCAGGCAAACACGGCATAACATATTATCTTCTAATAATTTTTACATTAAGATAAGTCAATTTTTACCATTTGATAACGCAATGTTAAGTCTTTTGTTCATCCGATTTACATTGTACTAATCCTATTTTTACCACAAAGTAAACGTAAACCAATCTCCTTCCTCTAAATTTGCACTACCGTTAACAACCGATCGATAAATAGCTTTCAAAAACAAATTAAGCAGTTTCGAAAACTAACTAAATAATCAATAACAATAAACCATTCAAGCGATGAAAATTTTAAAAAAATTTATGGCAGCCGGATTGGCTCTAAGTTTTCTCTCCTGCTCGTCCGACATTCCTGTTACCGAAAATGACAACAACACAGGCAACAAACAAGACGAATTCTATTCATCCGTAAGATTCACTTTCCCCAAGACCCGTTCTGAGTCTAAAGAAGGTGAAGAAATCGGCAAGGATTACGAAAACAACGTAGGATCAATACTTGTGATCCTCTCAACCAAAGATGCCACATCCGGCGACTACAAATTCCTTTCCTACGCATTAAACGACGCCTCGGTCAGCTCAAATCCCGACAACTCCTACACCATCACATTCCAGGACAAAGAAAAACTCTTCGAACAGGCAGGAAATAAAGTTTATATATTTGCTTATTGTAACCCTACCGAGGAGATTCGGAACAAAGTGGCAGGACTGTCGGCGGGTGCAACATTCACAGACGAAGTATGTGATTCCGATCCTTACAGCACGTGGACTAAAAACGGTTTTCTGATGACGAGTGTGGAAGTGATCGAGAATTCTCTTCCGTCAGCGGAGGTATTGAAGACATACAACACTCCAACAAATGCATATTCACTCGGCACAATCCCCGTGATACGAACCATGAGCCGATTTGACTTCCGCGACGCCTCCAAGAATACCGACCTCTCATATGAAATCTTGAATCATGAGAAAAACAAAGTACAGGGAAGTGTGACATTTACCCGTGTAGCACTGTTTAATCTTGCAGACAAGTTATATTATCTTCCACGTACCAGAGCAGCTGGAGCAACTGCCTATACCATTTGTCCGACGTTTGACGGAATGGAAACCGGCTATGTGGTTTCACCAGAAGGACGTGACTATATTGAAGAACTGCCACAATTAATCGATCCACTCAATCCACCTTCCACACTGAAGTGGACATCACTGAACGCCATCCTCAGCTCTGATGAGGATAACGACAACAGCTGGAACGACGGCTCAAACGAAAATTGGCAGAATTACCACATATGGCGTTATGCCACAGAGAACACCTTTGCCGAAAATGAGGAACCGGATGCTTCGAAAACCACCGGTTATGTTTTTGAGGCAGAAATAAAAGTTGCGGAAGATTTCGGGAATATAGTCAACGGGAAAGCCGGAGACATGTATCTATATGGCGAAACCCTATACCCCAATGCAATGGCAATCTACAATGAAGTGACGCAGTATCCGGTTTCCACTCTTGCCACCGCCTTTAACAATGGCTTCGACCTTACCAGAAACACCGAAGGAGAAGTGACCGGTGTTTCGCCAAAGAATGACGCAGATCTTTCCGGACTTGGATTCACAACCTACAAGCCCAATGCCGACGGCAAATATTATTGCTACTACTATGCCTACAATGTTCACAACAACGACAATGATGTGACAGAAGTCGCGCCCATGGAATTCGCAACAGTGCGCAACAATGTCTACAAGCTCTCTGTGACCGCAGTAAATAAATTTGGAGGTTTCACTCCCACACCAATTGACGAATGGGACGTCTACTTCAATCTGAAAGTAGAAGTAAGACCTTGGGTTGTCAGAATCAACGAACTTGAATTCTAATTTAAGCAACGTTATCTAAAAGACAGGGGACCGACGTCTTATTCCAGCCTGCGGTCCCCGTCTTCCACTCAATAATGAACAAGAATGAACCATCTGAAATTCAGAATATCAAAGTGGATCTATGCACTTTCCACGGCATCAATCCTGATGACGTCATGCGAAAGCATATATGATGATCTTATGCCATGCAGCTCAGGAGCAGAGATCCGCTTTGTCTATGATTACAATCTTGAATCGGCAAATGCCTTTCCAAGTCAGGTGGACTGTCTGACTCTCCACATCTATGATTCCGACGGCAGAATGCTTAAGACTGTCACACCCTCCCGGGATCTTCTTCCAAACGAGAACTGGCGTCTGCAACTCGATCTCGATCCCGGAAAGTATCGAGCGATTGCCTATGGCGGCATCTCATGCGACGATGCATCGTTTGTGCACTACCCGGAGCCCTCAACAGGTTCCCGATATCATGAAATATCAATGCGTCTGCTCAGTTCCCATACAGGGAAAAAGCTTCACGACCATTTCCATGGTGTTGTCGATTTCACAATAAAAGGCAACAGCCCTGAATACACAACGGTCACGATGAAAATGACCAAAACAACCAATCATTTCCGAATTCTCCTCCGACAACTCAACGGCGAACCGATCGACGGCAATGACTTTGAGTTTTATATAACCGATGACAACAAGGAACTCGACTATTCCAATAACCCGGTCAAATCGGGTCAAAACATAATCTATCCCTCCTGGACCCGCGGACAAGTGGAAGACGTGGCGTTTGGAGAAATCTCAACATCCCGACTTCATCTTTCTACATCCCCTCGACTTACAATAGTGTCGAAAAGCAACAATTCAAAAACACGCGACAGAGAAACCAAAGCAGAAAACGTCATTATAGATCTTCCCCTCAACACTTATCTTCTGATGTCGAAAAGCGAAGCCAGCGGCTGGGGAAATCAGGAATACCTTGACAGGTGCAGTTCCTGGAACATGACATTTTTCCTCGATGCCAACCGACGATGGCATAAAACAGAAATCATAATCAATAACTGGACCATCCGCATAAACGACATAGAGCAATAAAAGATATTCCCTCTACTGCGAACCCTACAATGAAACAGAAAGTCTTTTCAATAATCCCGATCATAGCACATTCCGTTGTCATTTGCCTGACATCGGTCTTTTCAAGCTGTAAGCAAGAGAGTGACGATCCTGCTGTCGGGAACGACAGTTCGGCTATTCTGACAATAAGGATCAATCCGGGAGATGCAATGAATCCAGCTTACCGGACTCCATCAACAAGAACCGGGGAGGAATATGAGCCGGACAAATGGCCTGCAAACGACAAGGAGAAAATGCACACAGTGCGAATAATGATCATCAATTCAGACGGAATAGTGGAGCATAATTCTCTATGGGATCTTACCATATCGCCGGATATCGTAGCCATGGGACAAGACTATACAGTTTCCGCCAACGACACGAAACATATAATTATAATAGCCAATGAAGCCACTGCCACGATAACCCTCCCCGAGGGGAAAAAGACATCGGCATCCGATTATTTCAAACACTACGTCGCTTCTGTGGGTTCGTTTGTCGACCTTTCAGAATTTAAATCAATCACTTATGCCACCGCCGACAACAACTCCGGGGAAGATTATGACGGCTGCATTCACGGACCACTGGCGATGAGTGCAATCCATGAGTATCATATCGGTGATTCCGGACACTATACCGTCACATTGCCAATACATAGGGCTGCAGTCAAATACACCTATAGAATTACAAATCTTGACAACAGATCCCATAATGTGGATTATATAAAAGTAAACAATATCGCATCGCGGCAATACTTCTTCCCCGATGCTGATTTCACTGACGAATCGCAATATTTTCATACGGCTTACCGTACTCCTGACAATTCCGGTGCTTCTGAAATTACACTCCACGTCAACAAAACGGTTTACCCCGGGGAGACAGCAGAACTACCATCCTTCTATTTTCCGGAAGGAACCGTGACCGGCGAAAACAATCCTTATCAGACAGCATTTGCATTTGACGGGATTTTCACAGGGTGGAGGATTCTCAAATGGGCAATCCCACAGTTTCCTGATCAGACTGTTCCCATGTCAGATCTTCCCCGCAACACTCATGTCATAGTGAACGTCAGCTTCAATTACAGTGAGTTTTTCATTGACTACACGGTTTGTCCGTGGAACACCCAAGACAATATCATCATACCTCCATTCAATTAAATGAAACCTTTAACTCACAAAAAAATACTTTCAGTCCTGTCATTACCAGTGATAATGACATTTCTTTTCATAGCCTGCAGCAATGAGCTTCAGGTGCTGCCCTGCAATTGTCCAGACGGAAAGCCGGCAACAGTGACAATAAAACTTGAATTCGACGACATGACCCCAATCACACGTGGTGACATGCAATCCGGTCTTGACCGTCGTGTGACGGAACTATGGGTTGCAGTCTACAACATAGAATCCGGTCAGCGCACAGGAGAATTCATCTTCAACCAAGAAGACAGTGAAGGAGAACACCAGCTTCGCGAGATAACGCTAAACACACTCTCCGGGAAGAGCTATATAGTGGGAGTGGCAAACTACAGCAACAGATATGGCACCACCGGGAGTTCCGGTGCACTGATACCCCTGTCAGAAGCACTCAAGGCAGCAGACACATGGGAAAAATACCGCAACCTTGCGGCAGCCTTCGACCATCAGGGAAACGCCTATATCGACACTCCGCTAAATCCACTCGTGATGAGCGGCACATTCACTTCTGAAAAACATACAGACAGCACCATGACCGACAACGAGCCTCTGGATATAATGCCCGGCATGTCGAAGCCGTCAGGATCTCTGCATCTCCGCAGACTTATTACACAAGTGAGATTCAACATAACATACAACGACAGGAACATCAAACAATTCGAGGTTAAATCCTGGCAAGTCGTGAACCTGCCCAATCAGTCATGGATGCTTGAGCGTGAAGACAATGAAGAGGATGTCAATGTGGCAGATAAAAGGAAGGCAGGTGGAAAATCATTTGTCAACACCGAACTGATGCACGATCTCACTCAAACCGGCACCACCTATAGTTTCGATTACTGGCAACTTGAAAACAAACGCACCGGACTGACCCCTCCGAACGGACTGTCAAACCCTTATCTCTACAGGGAGAAAGAACATAAAGACGCCTCGGGAAAAAATACCCGGCGATTCAGTTCGCTCGTAGACAATGCAGACCAGGACGACCCGAATAATAACGCCACCTATATAGTGTTTGAGGTGGAGATGCTGATGTCGGCAGACGAAAACGGCACTCCGATATCACAGTCAGATCTGGAAATGCGACGCGTTGAAACGCGCTATTGCATCCACCTCGGATATGTGGAAGGAACCGGAGTGGCAAAAGCACGCGATTTCAACTGCCGGCGCAATTCCAAATATACTTACAACGTGACAATCAACAACATTGACGATGTCCTTGTGGAAGCATGCAACGGCGAAGAACGCAATCCGGCGGTTGAGGGAGTGGTGTCTGACGTGCTCAACAATCATTTCGAAGTAGACGCCCACTATTCCTGTTCCAACATCTATCTCACCAAGTCGGAACTTGACAATTTCGAATATCTTGTTCTTGCCTATGATCTTCAGGGATCAGAAGTGCGTCTTGACTCCCATGAATTCAAAACTGTACCGGACGACAAGAAAATGTATATGGAATGGGTGGAATTTCGATCCACGTCGGGAGAGACTTCACTTGCCGAATATAAACCACGGTCCGGTCCTAATGCCGACGGCAAGACATATCTGTTAAACGATCTGAAAGACCGCAACGATCTCAAGGCAGGTTGGTATACGATGTTCATAAATGAATATGTATACGAAAACGTCACGAACGGCAATGAATCAAATTCCACCAACTGGCACGGATACGTGAACCGCCCCGACCGGCAAGCATGGATTTATGTGCTGACCGAGACATCTCCCGACGGTAACAGCCAATATTATAAATCAAAATATGCAGTGTCGCAGAAATCTATACAGACATACTATAAGACCAGTTCCAAATCCGGACTCGGTGTGGAGCACATCAATGAGTCGGAGGGGCTAAACCTCCGCAACAATTATAACACAGGAGGTGGCGGCAACCAGCAATCAGGCAGGTATAACTTAGCCTACCATCTTGCCGGCAACAATACATGGTCTGCAAATAGTTTTACCTGGAGAGACAATACATATCTTTGGTCTTCATTTCTAAATACGACTAAAATGCAGAATGTCCATAAGATTACAACACAGGGTTACAACCGACAGGAACGCACCGAACCTCTTCCTCAAATCAAGACTATTGGAGGAAGCACAACAGCATACGATGCCGATCAGGAAAGAAATCCTTACTATATCGAGGCAATAACTGCATGTCTTAACCGTAACCGCGATCTTGACGGCGACGGAAAGATCGATGCATCAGAGGTGAGATGGTTTGTTCCGACAAGAAACCAATATATCCGCATCATACTCGGAAGACGTTCACTCGTTACCCCTGTTGTAGACATAGAAACCGTCACGAAACTACCCTATACTGTCAACGATTATAATTCATCTATGCTCTATTATACTGCCGAGGGGCTTCAGATCTGGGCAATGGAAGGCACAAGCGACTCGAAATGGAGGCAGTATGGAGGCGGGGCGCCGTGGCAAGTGCGTTGTGTTCGTAATCTCGGAGGCGACATGTCGGTAATCAATACGAGCAATATCACCGAACCTGCCTTCAAACTTCGAGAAGGAACAACCAATATCGTAGAGATGGCGCATTACGACAGCAAGTCTGTGCGTCCGGAAGCCTATTATTCGTCTGCAAATCCAATGCCAGTGCATCACATTTATGACCAACGCTACAACCGTTGTTATAAGGCGTTTGAGGTGGCAGATCCGAAATATGACATATATTGTACCGACATGGAGAACCTGAACCTTGACTCATATGACTGGGCAGATTATATCAGCAAGAACAACATATGCGAATCCCTTGTGAAGAAAACCGGGAAGGACGGATGGAGAGTACCAAATCAAAAAGAATTGACAATCATGGCAATACTCAATCTTTCATCGACATATACATACAACTATTCGTGTTCAGTTTCATATTATGACACGAACGGATTCGGTTATGGAGCCAACCCTGACGACCAGCCCGGATCGCTCGGTGTCAAATACCGCCATGTGATGAAAGTGACAGGAAGCGGCTCAGCCACCCAAGGAGGCGACGGGTCAAAGAATTTCGGAATCAGATGCGTGCGCGACTATGTTGAATAGTTCTACATTTATGTTTCTAATGTCGGTAACCTTGTTTATCGCTTCATGCTCCCGGGCAGGTAAAGATGAGAACGGAGCAGCCACTTCATTGGTAGAGAATGCAGAGATACTAATTCCGGTTGTGCCCGACTCTATTGACAACCCGGAGGATCGAGCCGACTATATGCTTTCCCACTTCTGGGACAATGTGGATTTTTCTGACACAATAGTTATGGCAGACTCAATAATGATTGAACAAGGCATGAGCAATTTCATCTCGATAATGGATTTCTGCAGTTCAAAAGGGATAGAAGACGGAGTTTACGTATTGCTCGACAAAGCATCATCCGCATCGTCCGGTGCATACGATCGTATCTACAGTTTAGCCGAACACTATCTCCGAGAACCGGAAAGTCCATTCCGTTCTGAGAGATACTATCTTCCTTTTGTGAAATACGCCATAAACCGCGGAGGTTATGATGAAATAAAGGCTAAAGCCCGGCTTGAAGAAATAAACCGCAATTCACCCGGAACTGAAGCGCCCGATTTCACAGTGACGAGTCTTGATGGCAAAAGTCTCAGTCTTAGTTCCATTATGGATAAAAACAGTCTTGTATCACTTATGTTTTATGAACCGGATTGTGAACACTGCGAGCAAGCCATTGCTTCCATGGCGTCCAATCCAGACCTTAACAGACTTATTGAAAGCGGCGAGCTCCGCTTCATCGCTGTCTATATCGGTGATGACTATGACAACTGGAAAAGACATGCCTCCGCCCTGCCCCAAACTTGGACAGTGTGCATAGACCTGAACTCAGAGATAGATGAGCATGAACTATATGTTGTAATGGCAACTCCATCATTTTATCTTATTGACAATAACCGCCGAATTCTGCTTAAGGATTCGAATCTGACACAGTACTACAACACACTGTCCATTCGATTTTAGCGCGTTTCTTAAATCCAAAGAAACCATATTGCATAAGGTTTTTGTTTAGACCCTTAAGAAACGACGGGCTCTAAATCCGAAAAGAGAGTTGAGATGTTATAAGAATGCGGATAACCGTATTCTTATAAATGAAATCAAAAAGCTTCATATTTCCGATTATAATTCTCACTATCCTTCTGCAAGGTTGCATATTCGAATATCCGAATTGTCCCGAAGATCCGTGGAAACATGTGACAGTGCATTTCGACACCTCCTTATGCCCGGATGCAGATCCTGAAGGTATGGCACTCTTTCTTTATCCAGAAGGAGGAGGTGAACCATGGCGTTTTGATTTCTCAGGCACACAAGGAGACTCAATCGATATCCCCGAAGGTCTCTACTCACTGATTGCCTATAACAACGACACATTCAGAGTCTCTATCCGCGACCGTAACGACTTCGACCTTTGCTCTTTCACTACTCCTGAAACCAACGTATTCGAGCCACTGACCACACTGACCCGTTCCGGAATTCCGGGCGCACCACCTGATGGGAGCCAACTTATAAAGCGGGAACCACAGAAAATGTGGTGTGGAGTGATCGACTCTGTCAGGGTTTTCTCCGACAACACTGTTGCGATAGGAGAAACTGTTATTAATAAGCAAGCCGCTTCTTCATCATCCATCATCACAGTTCCGCTCCGTAACGCCACCGCCAACATCTCTGTAGAAATTTCTCCGGTAGAAAATATTGACGACATACGTTATCTGAGTGCCGTGCTCACAGGCATGAACGCCGAGTATCTTTGTCATAATTACAAACCGACGGGACCACTCTCAGCTATTCCGTTTGCCATGAACCGGAAATCACCATCATCAAACACACTGACCGGATCTCTGCGGACTTTTGGGAAAAAAACCGGAACTGACGCATGGGTTATTCTTTACATATGGCTGCTAAACGGAGAAAAGTACTACTACAGGTTTAACGTGACTCAACTTATTGACAATGCTCCCGACCCTTTCAACATCACACTGCAACTCGGATCAATCCGGATACCTGAATCCATCGGTGACGAGACTACTGATGGAATAGACGTTGGAGTAGACGGCTGGGATTTCGTAATCATAGATCTTGAATCCTGACTGATCTGTTTTTTAAATGCACCTTACTCCTGATTAATCTTTTTCACCATTCCATTTGTTTATATACAGAAGAACGAATTAAGAGCCCAATCGCGCTTAATATTGTAATTATAAAATAGATATAAAACAATCAAACACAATACGAGAGACACTGACAATTTTCAAAATAACCTGGAATTAAGGCATGACTTCCGGGAATATATGATATAGACATTTAAATTTTTCAAAATATGAAAAACACAAATCTTTTAAGCATCCCTGTTTTAATGCTCGGGCTTTTGGCTACCTCATGTTCAAGCAATGAAGATCATCCTTCAGTTCCAAGTGGCGCCGAAATACGTTTCTCAGTAGTGGCACCGCAAGCTCCGAGAAGCGTTTCAAAACCGGAAACAACCACAGCAAGCATCGACTATTTTCTTCTAAATGCATTCACCGAGAAGAAACCGTTTATCACCAACCTTGACGTGAACAAATCAGGCAACGTATGGAAACCCGCAACCACAGTTTACTGGCCTGCAAGCCCGGTGAATTTCTATGCTGTCTCGCCCGACATAAAAAACACGTCGACAGGAAAAGAAGACAACAGTTTTCTTTTTACCTATTCCAACAACGGAGGCATAGATCTTCTTTATTCTGTTGCCACAGATCAGAAACAGACCGATGCCCTGAATCCGAAACCGGTTACTCTCAACTTCAGGCATGCGCTATCGAGAGTGGCAATACTGATGAAGAGCACAAATTCTCAAATCAAGGTAAAAATAGATAAAGTCACATTGGCTAATATTCTCCAGACAGGAGAATTTGAATTTCCGAACGAGACCACCTCACAAGACAACAAAGTGGAAGGAAGCTGGAGCGCACAGCAGAATCCGGTCAGTGCTACGGTCTACGTAGGAAACAATGAGGTGCTCACATCCGAATCCAAAGAATTCTCAACAGAAAACTACAACTTCGCTCTTCCCCAGACACTCAAACCTCTCGTAAAAAACGGAAACGCGTTTGAGGGCTCCTATATCGAGGTTGAGGGAGTAATCACCAACGAAAACGACATCACCCTTTGGCCTAACAACACAACCCCGGCTGAAAACAAGACCGCCGACGGAAAAGGAATCATCAGGTTCCCATTGTCAGGTCAAGACGAGGTGAGCAAATGGGATGTCGGAGTAGCCTACATATATAGTATTCTGATAAACGAGGCACCCGGCCTGTCGGGAATAGAATTCAATGTGACTGTCGACGAGATCGACTATAATAACAATATACCTCTTGAAAATTGATCGTGCGGTTGATTAGAGCGCGTCGTTCCTTAAACACAAGTCTGGATGTTTAGCCGGAAGATAATATCATCAATACTGTCGGTCGTGTCGCTTCTGTTGTTTTTCCAAGGCTGCACGACCGACTCTTCTGATGCGCCGGTATATAGCGGTGAAGAACTTGGTTTTGAACCTTCTCCTCTCGCATTTCCGGGTTCTGACGGTGTAACCACAACACTAAGTATCAGCGATTTTAAAGTAACTGCCACATATCAGGATCAATACTCGGTCGCAACACTGATGGATGACGTGATAGTGAGACGAACGGGGGCAAACAAATGGGTATATTCACCTACCCTCCAATGGCCAGGACCTCCTGTGAATTTTTACATGATCAATCCTGTTTCCACTCAATGGTCAGTAAGGAAATGGGACAAAGGCGCTGAGATCTGGTCGTATCACAACGATGGCAAAACTGACCTTATTGTTGCAACCGACTATCAGGCTTTACAGACCACATCAACTCTGAAAGTGAATTTCCGCCACGCACTCTCTTTCGTAAAAGCCACAATCAGCACAGACATTCCGGAAGATTATGACGTAAGAATAAAATTCGCTTATTTATCCGGAGTAGGAACAGTAGGACATTATGTATTTCCAACAGTATCGACCAATCAACAAAATGTCTTCGATCCGGAATCAGATTCAGAAACAGGATCTTGGGATAGTGTCGGACTTATATCACATTATGATTATTCATACACAATTTTCGGGCAAAACACTCCCGACAACTCCGGGACTTCTATCCCCACCGGTATAAACTCCCAGTTTCCACTTGAGGGAACTGGTGTGCAATTCATGATTCCTCACAAACTACAGGATTCATGGTCTGAGAGCTGGGGCGGATGGAACGGCGACAATATAATCATAGTATACCGTATAATCCGTAAAAGTGATGGTGCAATTATCTGGCCCAATGACTCCACTCCCAAAGAAAATATGCACCCTGACAACGTAAGCAGAAAATGGGCGGTTGCCCCATATCATTTATCCGAAGCCTCGACCGATAAAAGCTGGCTTCCTGGAATGGCATATATTTATCGTCTGACACTTCATATTCCGGAACAGCTTTCTTCATCCATTTCTAAAACGAATAAGAAATCAACACATCCATTATCACGCACAGAAGCGGAACCATCATCAAATATCAGTGTTGATGTCCATTATTATTGACCGTAGTCTTTTAAAACCATGTAAATTATGTCGCAATCTGCATTTTCCAACCTGCCATATGTTGACCGAGACGTAAGCTGGATGTATTTCAACCACCGCATTCTACAGGAAGCGAAACGCGAGGAAGTGCCGGTGCTTGAGCGTCTCTCATTTCTTGGCATCTATTCAAATAATCTTGACGAGTTTTTCCGCGTAAGAATGGCAACCATATCCCGTATAGCCAATATGACCGGAAAAAATGTGACACATGAGCGCGACAAGGCCCGCCACCTTTTCACAAGAATCTCAGATATTGAAAAAGAGTATTCCAAAGAGTACGAATCTGTAATAAAACGGGTGGAAGAGACACTCGCCGCCAACGGAATCCTTCTCCTAAATGAAACCCAGCTCAACGAGGAACAGTCGCACTATGTGAGGTGCCTGTTCAGAAACACCATTTCCGGATTTGTATCTCCGGTATGGCTGTCACACCTCACCGAATTTTCAAGAGAGAGCGACGAGAGGATTTATCTCGCCGTGCAACTGTCGCGACCTGACAAAACACCGGACCATGCCGTGATCGAGCTTCCGGCTCTCTGCTGCGGAAGGTTTATCACACTGCCTGATAAAGACGGCAAAAAATGTGTGATGTATCTTGATGACGTGATCCGTCTTTGTCTTCCCATGATATTTCCGGGAATGGGATATACAGATTTCAATGCCTATTCATTCAAGTTCACAAAAGATGCAGAAATGGAAATAGACAACGACCTGCATGTAGGACCGCTTGAAAAGATAGCCAAAGGTGTGAAAAGCCGCAAAATGGGAGCCACACTGCGTGTGATCTACGATGGCACGATGCCTGAGAGTCTACTCAGCGTGCTTATGAAAAAGCTCAAACTCAACAAGCTCGACACAATCAAACCATCCGGCAGATACCATAATCACAAGGATTTCATGTCGTTTCCCACTCTTGGCAGGGATGACCTTAAATACGCGCCATGGAAACAGGTGATAAATCCGGAACTCAAACGAAATGACAGCCTGCTGCAGATAGTGGCGGAGAAAGACAGATTTGTACATGTGCCCTACCAAAGTTTCGATTATGTGGTCAGACTTCTTCAGGAAGCAGCCGTCTCAAAAAATGTGAAGAGTATCAAGATCACTCTTTACCGTGTGGCTAAAAACTCCAAGATTATCGAGGCACTTATCTGTGCAGCCAAAAACGGTAAGAAAGTCACCGCAGTCGTAGAACTGCTTGCACGCTTTGACGAATCAAGCAACATCCACTGGTCGAGAAAGATGCAGGATGCCGGAATAAATGTGGTGTTTGGAGTGGAAGGACTAAAAGTTCACTCCAAACTGATCCTTATAGGAATAAAGAAGGGAAACGACATAGCAGTGATAGGCACGGGTAATTTTCATGAGGGGAATGCCAAAGTCTATACCGATTATTTCCTGATGACAGCAGACCAGACAATTACGAAAGATGTTTCGGAAGTGTTCAACTTCATCAAACGTCCGTTCCGCCCGGTGAAATACAAGCATCTTCTTGTGTCGCCCAACCACATGCGTGATGTTTTCAGCAATCTTATAGATGACGAGATCAGAAACGCGAAAAAAGGTCTGCCAGCCTTTATCCATATCAAGATCAATCATATCACCGATGAAGAAATGGTGACCAAGCTCTATGAAGCATCCAAAGCTGGAGTTGAGATTAAAATCTCAGTAAGAGGAAACTGCTCGCTCGTCACCGGAATCGACGGTGTGAGCAAAAACATAAAGGCAAGCGGCATAATCGACCGTTATCTGGAACACTCACGATTGTTTCATTTCTATGCCGACGGAGAAAACAAGGTTTTTCTCGGTTCTGCCGACTGGATGCCTCGAAATCTTGACAACAGAGTAGAAGTCATAACTCCGGTGCTTGATCCGGACATAAAGGAAGACGTGATCAATACCATACAATATGCCCTGCTCGACAATATGCAGGCAAGGGTGGTCGACGGTAAAGGTAGTCTTGAGATTCAAGAAACCTCAGCCACAGGACATTTCCATTCGCAGGAAATGCTATATGAAAGATACTCCGGATACCGTCAGCCTTAGAGCGTTCCAAGCACGAGATATCGTAAAACCACACTTTAAGATTTGATTTGCAAGTCTTCTTATCAATCTGAAATACTAAAAACATAAACTATGAAAGATAAAACATATGCCGCAATAGACATCGGCTCTAATGCCGTGCGTCTGCTGATAAAAAAAAGTGAGGAGGGTTGTGAGGACCATCTCAAAAAGCTTTTGCTTCTCAGGGTGCCGTTGCGTCTTGGATTTGACGTGTTTGCAAAAGGGAAAGTGTCTGATAAAAAATCTGAAAATCTTATCCGGCTGATGAAAGCCTACCGTCAGTTAATGAAGATTTATGATGTCGATGAACTGAGGGCGTGCGCCACTTCCGCCATGCGCGACGCCGAGAACGGCAAAGACCTTATCAAAGAAATTGACGACAAGACCGGCATAAAGATTGAAATAATAGCCGGAGAGGAAGAGGCGCGCATAGTCTACAACAATCATGTGGAATATCAGGGCGACAGATCCGGGAATTACCTTTATGTTGATGTGGGAGGCGGCAGTACAGAAGTGAATTTTCTCTCCGACGGCGAACTGCGTGATTCCATGTCGTTCAATATCGGGACAGTGAGAATATTAACCGGACAGGTTAAACCATCGGAATGGACCAAACTTAACGAAGAACTGACTCCCGTGGCTCAAAGACACAGCGACATAACCATTATCGGCTCCGGAGGCAACATCAATAAACTCTACAAGATGGCAAAACATAAAGATGAGCCCCACAATTCATTCAGTGTTGATGAGCTCTCACGGCTATACCATTTGCTTAAACCATTGAGTGTGGAGCAACGAATGAAGATATATGATCTCAAGTCGGACCGTGCCGATGTAATCATTCCAGCCGCAGAAATCTTTCTTAACATAGCCTCCATAGTGGGGGCAAAAAAGATTGTAGTCCCGGTGATAGGAGTGGCAGACGGCATCATCGACGGCATGTTTGAGGCAGACCGGGAAAAATACTGTCAATCATGATTCCAAACAGTAAAAACTCGTTTTTTCAAGCTTGCCGTGCCAAAAATACAGACAGAGGACAATAAGGTCATGTTCGACTCTATTGCCCTCTGTCATTATAAGTGAAAATTTATTTTGAAGGAATCCTGAGAACAGTGAATGAATAAGGAGCCAACGGCATTTCAAAGAAAGGCGACGCCAGGGTCACTCTGTCGGTCACTACAGAAGCTTTCTCATCTGCCGGTTTTCCAGACATGACAGTTCTAATTGAATTAAGTCCGGCACCAGAGGGGAAATACTTTTTCAGGTCTACGTCTACATTGGTCTCTACCGGAAGCAGATTCACAAGCTTTACAATAATGTCTCCCTTGTCGTCTTTCACAATCGATGCAGCCACCCTTGCCTTAGCTTTGTCGTTGTCGGTGTCTACCACAAGAGTATTGTCAATATACGTGTTTCCGGCATTTTCTCCATAAAGACGCATTGTCTCATAATCTGTGGTGGGATTCACCTCCGTGTTATTGAAATAGATCAAGTCGGGTTTCCACTGGGTGTGTCCGTCTTTTGCAAGCAAGGGAGCATAGGAGCTCATTGAAACCACATCTCCGTTACGTTCTACGGCTGTGAGGTATAACGCCTCTGCAAGAGCAGTCTCCATGTTTGAAGGACGTCCCGGGAGATGAGCCGCCCATTCACCGAGATAAACCTTAGTACCGTTGCGGTCATAGTCGTCATAATAGTCCTGATTATATATAAGCCATGCCGGATCCACATAATAGTGCTCGTCGACCATATCCACCTTCTGTTCACGCGCAAGACGCCATCCTTCCTCATAGTCAGCGCCCTCATAGAACGGACCAACCGTGCCTATGACAATTATCTCCGGATGAGCCTTCTTCACGGCGGCATTGATCTTGTTGAACCGCTCCTCAAACACTTCAGTGATCATATCCTCGTTTCCGATCCCAAGATATTTGAGATTGAACGGTTCAGGATGTCCTGCCTCTGCACGTTTCTTACCCCATTCAGAAGAAACAGGTCCGTTGGCATACTCTACAAGGTCGAGCACATCCTGTATATAACTGTCGAGAGAATCCATCGGCAGACCACACTGCTGTCCGTAGCGGGTGAGATCGTCATGAGAATATACGGATTCCCAGGCTGAGTTCTGGCACGGCACCGCAGCTGCAAGCACCGGCAGAGGCTCGGCACCTATATCTTCACAGAATTCAAAATACTCATGATATCCGAGACCGCGGGTCTGATGATACCCCCAAAGGTTTCTCAACGGTTTTCTTTCCTCAAGCTTTCCGATCGAGCCCTTCCAGTCATACATATTGTCAAGACCGTTACCATGAGCCACACATCCCCCGGGGAATCTTACAAATCTCGGTTTCAGATCGGCAAGAGTCTGTGCAAGATCCTCGCGCAAACCATTTCTTCTTCCCTTGAAGGTCTTGACAGGGAAAAGACTGATCATGTCAAGATCCACGATTCCGTTGTTTTTCGGAACAATATGCAACGAAGCCTTCGAAGAATACTCATCAGGAGTGAGAAGCAGTTCATAGTCCACCCAGTTTTTGGATTTCTTCAGCTTTATCTTCCCTGAAGCCAGTTTTCTTCCGGTTTCAGAAACAAGATCCACTTCCACCGGCATTTTTGATGAACTTCTCGCCTTGAAAGAGAACCGGTATTGTTCACCCTTCTTCAACGGGATGCCATCATATCCTGAATTTATGAAGGCATTTCCGCCATTGTTCACGAGTGTTGCAATCCCCCCCTTAACGTCAAGTCGGGCAAAATGTGGATTGTTTTTGTGAATAGGATCATCGTCGGCAATGGAAAACGAAATCTTGTCGCCTGCCACACTCCACGCATATTCCGGACCCCATGCCTTGTCATGTCCTTCCCCAGTGATATACTCGAAGTCTCTGTTCTGCACAAGTTCTCCATAAAGCCCACCGTCAGCCGCATAGTTTATATCCTCAAAGAATATTCCCATAAGAAGCGGGCTTATGCCTTTCGATTTGCCGGTGGCAGTAAGTGTGGCTTTTAGCGGAGCAAGATCTTTAAACCTTTCACCATCCTTGTCGGCATGTTCCGAATATAAAGAATACAGTTTTCCCCGTTCAGCCACATAAGAATCCAGACTTGAAATCAGGGCATCGTCGGCATTCATAACGTAGCCTGCAACCAGTTTTCCGTTTATGTCGACTGAAGCCGGCAAGAAACCCACATTTGTGCGGAAAGTAAGTTTTGAAGTGTCGGCGGGTGCAAGGTATTTCTGCGGTTTCCAATTCTTAAGGTCGGGTGATTCCGCCCAACCAATCACACTGCCGGAATTTGTGGCACGGAAAAGACAAGCCCATCCTGTGGAAGTTGGAAACAGCTGCGGATTCCACATTTTCTTATGTGCCCCCCAGGCTCCGAAATCTGATTTTACAAAATCATAACCGTTTCCAATGCTTCTCCAACTGCCGTCTTCGTTTTTGACAGCCAGTCTTAGTCCTCCGTTTCCATCTTCCGGAGAATAAAAAAACAGGTCGGTTGCGCCTGCACACAAAGAAGCAATGCCCAGCAGACCCGACAAAAGTATTTTTTTCATGACATTCAGGTTTTAAAGCACCGATAAGTGCAAATACATGCAAATTTACTAAATTTTCGATAAAAAAACGACCCCTCCAAATGTGAAAGAGTCGTTTTTATGCAAAATCTTAGAAAAGTCTTAGATAGCCTATATCAGATTCAGTTCTGATTGAGAATCTCGATCTGCTGACGCACTGATTCCTCATGAATCGCCTGAAGCACGGTGCGCATGAAGTCTGCGCTCATTCCCATGTTGACGGCAGCAGCCACCCTGCTTTTCATAAGATCATCATAACGGTTTTCCTGAACAACAGGCATTGAATGCTCCTTCTTATATTTTCCGATTTCGCGTGAAATCTCCATACGTCGGTTATAGAGGTCGAGCAATTCAGTGTCTACACGGTCGATCTGCTGGCGAAGCATCTGCAGACTTTCAGTTTCCTGTTCCTGATTGCGAAGCACAAGAGAACTGAGAATAACCTTGAGTATCTCAGGTGTGACCTGCTGGTTCTTATCGCTCCAAGCCTCATCGGGTGTGCAATGCGCCTCAATCATCAATCCCGAGAATTTCATGTCAAGAGCCTGCTGAGACAACGGGCCTATAAGTTCACGTTTTCCACCCATGTGGCTGGGATCGACAATGATAGGGAGATCAGGGATGCGGTGATGAAGCTCGATGGGGATATGCCATTGCGGCGGATTTCTGTAAATGCTCTTTCCGTAATAGCTGAATCCACGGTGAATGGCACCAAGACGACGGATTCCGGCATTGTAAATTCTCTCAAGAGCTCCAATCCACAATTCAAGGTCGGGATTAACAGGATTCTTTATCAGTACAGCCACATCCTTACCGGCGTCTCTAAGGGCATCAGCTATTTCCTGAACAGCAAACGGGTTTGCCGAAGTTCTCGCACCGATCCAAAGGATATCGACACCGGCTTCAAGAGCCTCCTCCACATGCCTTCTCATAGCCACCTCCGTAGCCACAAGCATACCTGTTTCCTCTTTCACTTTTTTCAGCCACTGCAAACCAGGTTTGCCAATACCCTCGAAACCACCCGGTTTAGTGCGGGGTTTCCAGATACCTGCTCTGAACACTTTCACTCCGCTCATAGCGAGCTGACGAGCTGTGGAAAGAGTCTGAATCTCAGATTCAGCGCTGCATGGTCCCGCCATGATAAGCGGTGCCCCCACAACTCCCAAGCCTTCCACAATGGGTTGTAATCCTTCTAATGTCATATATGTAGTCTTTTTGGTTTTCAAATAATATATCAATCCTGACAATCACTCTGCAGGTCAGGCTTTCTCCTTATTCAATTCCTTGATTCTTTCGAATGCCACTTCCATCCTTTCTGCAGGGGCACAGAGAGAAATGCGGATATAGCCTTCTCCGTTGCTGCCGAAAATGAATCCCGGCACAATGAAGACCCGAGCCTCATGCAGTATCCTGTCTGCAAATTCGGCACTGTCCACACCCTCAGGGAGCTTACCCCAAAGGAACAGTCCCCGCTGCGACGGATCAAACGAACAACCAAGTTCAGTCATTATTTTCTCCGCTACCTTTCTTCGTTCACGATATGCAGAATTTACATCATCATACCATGAATCAGGCAATTCCAAAGCTTTTATAGCAGCCTCCATCACAGGTTTGAACTGACCGGAATCGATATTGCTCTTCACCTTTCTTATCCAGGTCACAAAATCCGGATTGGAAATTACCATTCCCATACGCCATCCTGCCATATTATGACTCTTGCTCAGAGAATTCAGCTCAATAGCCACATCCTTGGCTCCCTCTATCTGAAGAAGGCTCAAAGGAGTTTCATTAAGAATGAAGCTATATGGATTATCATGGACGATGACTATTGAATGCCGGCGAGCGAAATCCACGAGCCGTTCAAACAGTTCTTTATCAGCCTGGGCTCCGGTCGGCATGTTGGGATAGTTCACCCACATAAGCTTTATTCCTCCTTCAGAGGCAAGACGTTCAAGCTGATCGAAATCTGGTTTCCACCCTTGTTCGGCAACAAGGTCGTAGTTTACAATCTCCGCACCAAGCAGACGGCTGACTCCTGAATAAGTCATATAACCGGGATTAGGAACAAGCACCCTATCACCGGGATTCACAAAAGCGAGACTCACATGAAGCACACCCTCTTTCGATCCGATTAGCGGAAGCACCTCTGACGCAGGGTCAACCTCCACTCCATAATGACGTCGATACCACGCCGACATCGCCTTCCGAAGCTCAGGAAGACCTGCCGCTATCTGATAGGTATGATTTCCGGGAGTGTTGGCAGATTCGCACAATGTGTCGATAACGTCCTTAGCCGGCATCCTGTCGGGACCACCCACACCAAGACTCACCACGTCAAGACCGTCAGCATTCATTTTTGCAACCTCCCTCATCTTGCCGGCAAACCAATATTCTTTTATCTCTGTCACCCTTTTAGCGGGTGTAATACTCTTATTCATAGCCATATCAAACAAACATTAATCAAAATATGTCTTTATTTTCTTATAGTCAAGGCATTGTGTTCACACCTACTCTCTCCACATATTCGCCAAGAATCCTAAGCTCGTTGGTGAGCGGTCTGACAGCCTCAATCGCCTGACGGTATCTCACATATGAAGAGAACGTGAGGTCAACATAAAACCTGTATTCCCATTCGCGACCAACAACCGGCAAAGACTGTATCTTGGTGAGGTTAACGTCGTAGAACGAAAGGATCGTGAGCACCTTTGAAAGAGCTCCATGGCTGTGAGGAAGAGTGAAAACAATACTTGCCTTGTCGAGCAACTCCTCTCGCGGCTTCATCTCGCTTGCCAGCAAAGGATCGGCAAGAATAAGAAATCTCGTATAATTCCTCTTGTTGGTCTCTATCCCTTTGCTCAGCACTTCAAGTCCGTAAAGCCGGGCGGCAAGTTCCCCACACACGGCGGCATGATGAGTCAGTCCGAGCCTCGCAATCTCTTCCGCACTGCCGGCAGTGTCAAATTTTTCCACCATTCTCATATGAGGATGACGTAAAAGGAACTGTTCGCACTGCATAAGAGCCATCGGATGAGAATTTACTTCCGAAATTGTGTCGATCGTTTCTCCCGGAAGAGCACAAAGCACATGACTGATTCTTACAGAATGCTCTCCCACAATAGTGAGATTGCTTTGTCTGAGCAGCTCATGATTCGCAAGAAGACTCCCGGCGATAGTGTTTTCGATAGCAACAATTCCTATCATCGACGCGTCGGTGGCAAGAGTGTCGAACAAATCATGAAAAGACTCGCAAGGAACTGTCTCGATTTCCCTGCCTTCAAAATACTGACGTGCCGCAGCGTCATGAAAACACCCTGCCACACCCTGTATAGCCACTTTCAGGACTCCTTCTTTTTTTTCTGTTTTCTCCATATCCTGCCTTTTCACAATCTTAAAATATCTCTCATTCTCTCAATATCCATCCCTCTTCTTCCGGCATAATCCTCAAGCTGGTCATCTCCGATTTTGCCTACCATAAAATATTCGGCTTGGGGATTCGCAATATACATTCCGCAGACAGACGCCGACGGGGTCAAGGCTCCATTTTCTGTCAACAACACGCCAAGTCTGCCGAACGGGAGCAGCACCGACAATGTATGATTCATAAGCTGATCAGGAACCATCGGGTAACCGACTGCAGGGCGAATTCCTTTGTAATTACCCTTCAACATCTGTTTCACATCGAGGTCTTCAGAAGACGCATACCCCCACAACTCCCTTCTCACCTTGCAGTGAAGCCATTCGGACGCCGCCTCCGCAATACGGTCTGCTACACTCTGGCACAGCAATGATCCGTAAGAATCTCCTTCATTCTTCATCATCTCCCATTTTCGCGCAATATAATTACCTGCTGTCACCGCAAACATCCCTATATAATCCTCCGGTCCCTCCTGCGGAGCCACAAAATCAGACAATGACAGAAAAGTACTATCCTCATTCTGCTGACGAAGCATAGGGAGTTTCTCTCCAGCCACAACAATATCGTCTCCTACAGAATATGCCTTATGGAAAACAACCATGCCTTTACCGTCGAATTCCTTGTCGTTTTTTATTGCAGACAATAGTCTTAGGGCATCTCGATACAGTTGCAAAGCCTCCCCGGCTTTGTCTCTTTCAGTCTCAGGGAGTCCGGAAAACCAAACTGACGCACATGCGTCGCAGCCGTCGTAAGGGAAAGATTCGAGATATTCTCCCGTTATTCGCCATGCATGGAAAAACATTTTCCAGTTTATGAAAGGCGCTATCTCATCTATGTTAAGATCAAGGGTAATAACACTTCCAAGCTCTGACACAGGCATTACAGGATTCTTTCCATATCGGCACACAGATTTTCCTTTCTCACGCGCCAAAGACAACGGAACCATTTTTCCGCCGGTTTTGTCATACCCCCTGCGGATTGTATCATATTCTCCTGATAAAGAATCAAGATAATCCGCTCGGGTGGAAGGATTCAGCAGCTTTGAAGCAATGACAGGATTCTGCGAGGCATCCGATGCATGCACAACCCCACCACTATATTCAGGAGCAATCCTGAGCGCGGTGTGGATTTTAGAAGTTGTGGCACCACCGACCACAAGGGGGATGTCGAAACCTTCCTTCTCCATCTCGCGTGCCACATTCACCATTTCGGCAAGAGAAGGTGTGATAAGTCCGGAAAGGCACACAATATCAGGACGTTCTTTCCTAACAGTCTCGATTATTTTTTCTGCAGGCACCATCACACCAAGGTCGATAACCTCATAGTTGTTGCATGAGAGCACAATGGAAACTATGTTCTTTCCAATGTCGTGCACATCACCCTTCACCGTAGCGAAAACAACTTTCCCGGCTTTGCCATTCTCTCCGGGATCAGCAGCCTTCATATAAGGTTTCAGAAAATCCACAGCACGCTTCATAGTGCGCGCCGTCTTAACCACCTGAGGGAGGAACATCTTTCCCTCGCCGAAAAGATCGCCCACATGATTCATGCCAGCCATGAGCGGTCCTTCGATAATACCGACAGGAGACATACCCTCTGCCAAGGCATCCTCAAGATCTTTTTCAAGATAATCGGAATTTCCTTTTACTATGGCGGTGGAAAGTCTGTCAACCACAGGGACAGAAATATCTCTTTCATTTCCTTTTTCTCCTCCCGTTGTCTCCGCAGTTTCTTTAGCTGCATAATCCGCAAGTTCGTCGGGGGCTTCTTCCCTTCGAGCGAGAATCACATCCTCAAGCAGCCCACGAAGACCGCTGTCGATATCCTCATAAGTGGCAGAAGAGGATGGATTAACAATTCCCATATCAAGCCCGGCACGGATTGCATGATAGAGAAAAACAGCGTGCATAGCCTCCCGAAGATAATTCTTTCCACGGAATGCGAACGACAGATTGCTTATTCCTCCGCTCGTACGGGCTCCCGGAAGATTCTTCTTAATCCATTCCACCGCAAGAATGAAGTCTATCCCATAACGGAAATGCTCCTCCATACCGGTAGCCACAGCCATCACGTTCACGTCGAATATGATATCGTCAGGACAGAACCCGCATTTATCGACAAGAAGATCATAGGCTCTTCTACAAATTTCAGTTTTTCTCTCAAACGTATCTGCCTGACCCTCCTCATCAAAAGCCATCACGATGACCGCGGCTCCGAGCCTCTTTATTTTTTTACCCTTCTCTAAAAACTTCTCCTCACCCTCTTTGAGAGATATTGAATTGACAATACTTTTCCCTTGCAGATTTTTCAAAGCAGCCTCTACGACTTCAAAATCTGAAGAATCAACCATTACAGGCACCTTAGAAATGTCGGGATCGGAAGCCATGAATCTCAGGAACCTTACCATCTCCTCTTTGGCATCGAGCATGGCGTCATCCATATTCACGTCTATCATCATGGCACCGTCTTCCACCTGACGCGTAGCAATGGAAAGTGCCTCGTCATATTTTTTTTCTTTAATAAGACGAAGGAATTTTCTTGACCCGGCAACATTGCAACGTTCCCCTACGTTTACGAAATTATTGCGAGGAGTAATCTCAAGGCGTTCAAGCCCCGAAACCCTGAGGGCAGCCGGCAATTCAGCAGGAACATGTGGCAAAGCATCTTCAATCATTGCGGAAAGTGCGGAGATATGCTCGGGAGTGGTGCCACAACATCCTCCGGCAATATTCACAATTCCCTCACCAAGAATTTTCCGCATATGGAAAGCAAACCGTTCAGGAGTCTCGTCATACTCACCCAAAGCGTTAGGCAATCCGGCATTAGGATGACAGCTTACGAAACAGCTGCTGTTATCCGCCAGATCTTTCAGATAAGGGAGTATTTCTGCCGGTCCGAAACTACAATTAAGACCGATAGACAACACATTGTCATAATCTCCTACCGAAGTGACAAACGCCTCTATTGTCTGACCTGAAAGCGTTCGTCCGGCTTTGTCGGAAACAGTTGCCGAAATCATCAACGGCAAGCGGATGCCACGCTTTGCCATTATTGAATTGGCGGCATCAAGTCCCGCTTTCAGGTTAAGGGTATCAAATACCGTTTCAAAAAGTATGATATCAACACCACCCTCCACCAGACCGTCGATCTGGCAAGTGTAAGCGTCGAACAACTCTTCATATGTGACGTTTCGGAACGAAGGATCGTCAACTTCCGGACTCATTGAAGCTGTCCTGTTGGTGGGTCCTACGGATCCCGCCACAAGCGCCTCTCCTCCCCACCATCTCGGCGACGATTCACGGGCCGCCTCTCTTGCGACAGATGCAGCAGCCTTATTGATTTCCCATACCAGACCCGGAACCTTGTCAATTCCATAATCTGACATAGAGATCTTATTCGCATTGAAAGAATTCGTGGATATTATATCGGCTCCTGCCTCAAGATATGATTTATGGATTTCCTTAATGGCAGATGGGAGGGTGAGACACAACAGATCGTTGCATCCCGAGAGTCTGACAGGATGTGAATCAAAGCGGGCTCCCCTGAAATCATCCTCATTCAGGCAAAGGCGCTGAATCATAGTGCCCATGGCCCCATCGAGCACAAGCAGTCTCTTCCTTAGCAATCCATATAGTTTATCGAGTTCCAAAACCAATGTCTTTTTTTATTTCAAAGAATTTAAAACACCTTCTCTGCTATCTTGGCTACACTCTCCGACACGCTCATGGTGTAGAAATGAATTCCCGGCGCTCCCCTTTCGAGCAGCTCCCTTGTCTGCCGGATTCCCCATTCCACGCCCACTTTCTTCACCTCATCATCTGTCTTACACTCTATGATGCGATTAGCAAGTTCTTCCGGAATATCCGTGCGAAACACCTTTGGCAAAACAGTCAGCTGTGTTTTTTTCGAAATCGGCTTGATTCCCGGGAGAATGGGAACATTTATCCCCTCCGCCCGACAACGGTCAACGAAACTGAAATACTTCTCATTGTCGAAAAACATCTGAGTAATGAAATAATCGGCTCCGTTCTCCATCTTTTTTTTCATATACCGGATGTCGGAATCCATATTCGGCGCCTCCTCGTGTTTTTCCGGATAACATGCCATGCCGTAGGAGAAAGGCGTGTTAATTCCTTCTATGCGTGTGTCGTCAAGTCCAATTCCCTTGTTAAAATCATTGATCTGGTCCTGCAGGTCTGTGGCGTGCGAATGATAACGACCGGGCAAAGGACACGGATCCTGCCCCTTCTCATCACCCCTTAACACAAGAAGATTGGTAATGCCAAGAAAATTCAGGTCGAGCAAAGCGTATTCTGTCTCTTCCTGAGAAAACCCCTTGCAAATGATATGTGGCACAGGTAAAATGCCATACTTGTTCTGAATTGCAGCGGAAATGGCTACCGTGCCCGGACGTTTCACGACACTGACCCTGCGGTGTGTTCCATCCGGCAAAGGCTTATAGACATACTCACTGTGATGTGACGTTATGTTCACAAATTTAGGATCATACCGTTTCAGCTTCTCTATAATGTCATACACCTTGAATATACTGTTTCCCTTCAAAGGCGGCAGTATTTCAAATGAGAAAACCGGATTGCTGCTATCGTTGATTATATCTATTATCTTCATATACCTGCAGAAGTCTTTATTGAGCGTTTCTTAATCAATCCTTGCACCGCAAGGATATCCAAGGCGTAATACCTAATTCCCTCGCGCAAATTTATGCATAAAGGAAATATTCTACAAAGTTAACTATTTTAAGCGAATCTTTATACGATTTTTTATAAATTTTTAAAGGATACAACTCATTTTGCATTGATTTACGCCTGGAATATTTCATTTTTGAACCAAATAAAGTTTGAAACAAAATCGCATACGTATTGAATATTTGCATATTTTGTAAATAATAATAACATTATTTAAAATTCCCGGATATTAAACCGGATTATATTAAAAGAATAATTAACTTTGCAAGCTTATTGCAACAAATAATTAGAATTTAGATAACACACGTCATAATTAACGACATTTTACCGACAATCTGAATGGACGACAACATAAAGCAAGACAATCGTGCAATTTTTGCCACCAAGTTCGGTGCAATCGCCACAACAGTAGGATCTGCCGTAGGACTCGGCAATATATGGAGATTCCCATATGAGGCAGGTGTGCATGGAGGAGGAGCCTTTCTTGTGTGCTATATGGCTTTTGTATTTGCCATAGGGGTGCCCGTGCTTTGTGCGGAATTCTGTATGGGCAGAGGAACCAGGAGCAATATTTTCGGCGCTTACAGGAAATTGCTTCCAGGAAGTTTCTGGCATCTGGCAGGATATATCGGAATCATCGCTTCTTTACTCATACTGAGTTTCTATTCTGTTGTGGCAGGATGGACAATCGAATATTGCGTCACATCCCTTTTCGGTCAGCTTGATTTCTCCGATAAAGAGACCGGACATATGCAGTTTATGGCAATGACCACGGGATGGCGTCCTATTTTATGGACAATTATTTTCCTGCTATGCAATTTTTTCATTCTTCTCGGAGGTGTGACAAAAGGGATAGAAAGAGCCTCAAATGTGCTTATGCCGCTGCTTTTCATTCTGCTTGTGGCTTTCTGCATAAATTCATTCACGATGCCCGGCTTTAAGGAGGGTATTTCTTTTCTATTCCATCCCGACTTCAGCAAAATCACCCCATCGGTGCTTCTTGGAGCCATGGGACAGGCATTTTTCTCCTTAAGTCTTGGGCTTGGCTGCATGATGACCTATGCCTCATATTTCAGCGACAAAAGCCGGCTTGGGAAAACAGCCGTCACCACCGCCTTGCTTGATTCGGTTGTGGCGGTTCTCGCCGGTATAATAATATTTCCAGCTGTATTCTCTTTCGGAATCTCTCCCGAAGCCGGTCCCACTCTGGTGTTCGAGGTCTTGCCCTTCATCTTCAATCAGCTTCCCGGAGGAGAGATATGGTCTACCCTTTTCTTTCTTCTTCTATTTCTCGCCTCGCTTACTTCGACAGTATCAATGAGTGAGATTTCCATCACTTATTTCTGCGAAGAGAAAAAAATGAGCCGCAAGAAAGCACTGACAGTTTCTTCCGCGATCGCACTCATCGGCGGACTCCTGTGTGCTTTGAGCTTCGGTCCGTTGTCAGACGTGACCGTCTTTGGAATGACATTTTTCAATCTTTTTGACTATGCCTCGTCAAACGTCTTTCTTCCCGTTGGAGGTATGATCTGCTCTATATTCACAGGTTGGGTAATAGACAGGAAATTCCTGAAAGACCAGCTCACCGACAGAGGTACGTTCAGATTTCCCATGCTGTCACTCCTTGTGTTTTGCCTTCGCTGGATATGTCCTGCTGCCATATTTCTCATCCTCTTGAATTCCACAGGTCTGCTATGACGCGAGACATCAGGCAATAAAGATCAGTGCCAGCAATCGGTTTCAGATGCGATCGATGGTATTGTCGACGAATGATACACGGGGTCTTTCCCCTCTTTTTTCTGTTTTTTATAGTCTTTAAGAAGAATAACTGCATATTTGCCGAGCAAGAGAATCGCTGCAAGATTACACAACGTCATCAAAGCCATGGTTATGTCGGCAAATCCCCACACAAGGTCGAGCGACATCACGGATCCGAGATAAACTATGGCTCCAACTGCCACCCGATATAACCGGATCACTATCTCATTGTTGTATATAAACCGTATGTTGGTCTCTCCATAATAGTAATTGGCTATGATGCTCGTAAAGGCAAAAAAGAAAATGGCTATGCTCACAAACAACGAACCATACTGATGCCCCCCGCCAAGTTCGGAATCAATAGCCTTTTGCGTCAAAACTATTCCGTCATGACCCTCTGCTGCCATACCGCTGCAAAGAATGATAAAAGCTGTTGCCGTGCAGATAACAAGAGTGTCGGTGTAGACTCCGAGAGCCTGAACAAGACCCTGCTTCACCGGGTGGGAGACAGAAGCTGTGGCGGCAGCATTGGGAGTGGAGCCCTCTCCCGCCTCATTGCTGAACAATCCTCTCTTTATTCCCATTATAATCCCCATTCCTATCGCTCCTCCGGCAGCTTGACCAAATCCGAAAGCATTTTCGATTATAAGCGAAAATATCTCGGGAATCCTCCCGATATTCATAACCACTATCACCACGGCAAGCAATACGTATGCCACCGCCATCACAGGCACAACAATCTCACTGAATCTTGAAATGCTCTTAATTCCTCCAATTATGATAGCAAAGGTAAGCAAAGCAAGTATCAGCCCCATCCATACTCTCGAGAAAGAAAAACACTCTTCAAAAGCACTTGCAATAGTGTTAGACTGGACTGAATTGAAAGCAAAACCGAAAGTGAGTGTAATCAGCACTGCAAACAAAACCGCCCACCAGCGTTTACCGATTCCCTTCTGAATATAGTAAGCCGGACCTCCCCTGAAAGCATCCTTGTCTCTGATCTTGAACAGCTGGGCAAGCGTGGACTCCACAAAAGAGCTTGAAGCTCCAAGCAAAGCAATTATCCACATCCAGAAAACGGATCCCGGACCACCTAAGGCAATCGCAGTAGCCACACCGGCAAGATTTCCTGTGCCGACACGTGAGGCAATCGATATGGCGAATGCCTGAAACGAACTGACATGCCCATGCCTTGCAGCGGAAGCTTCTTTACTTTTCTTTCCTGAGTTTACAAGCAGACGACACATTTCTCCAACCATGCGGAACTGTACTCCACCGGTGCGCAACGTGAAATATATGGCAACACACAGCAATGCCACGACAAGAACATAATCAGAGAGAACTCCGCTTATTTGAGTCACAAGTTTTTCCACACGATTTCCAATTTTTTATGTCACCCGAATAATCAACACACAACGGATGCCAACGGTTGCATATCAACGGAACATCGACTCAAGTTTTACGGCATCAAGCACACAATAGATCATATTGCCGTTAGGAGTATATGCCGGGTCGGGCAACGAAAACAATTCTCCAATGAGGTGTTCCATCTCGTCGTTTCCAAGTTTCGCGCCTCGCTGAATGGCTGAAGCCCTTGCCATCACAAGAGCCATGTCGGAAAGTATCTTTTCGGAGGAGATAACTTCTTTTCCATAGTTCTCACCACCTTCACCTACCGAATCGAGAATTCTGAGCACAACATCACGAGGATCGGAATTCTTCAACATGGCAGGGACTGTGACAATCTTCCAGCAATCGTTCTCTTCGTATTCGAGCGTGAAGCCAAGTTTTGTCAATTCCTCCTCAGCTTCGGAAAGGGCTCCCTGCTGTGCCGGATCAAGATGAATGGACTCGGGAAACATCAGCTGCTGGGAAACATGATCTCCCTGTCTGATGTTTTCGATAAACTTTTCATAAAGGATACGCACATGTGCCCTATGCTGGTCAATGATTATCAACCCTTCTCTTGAAGACGTAATGATATAGCGTAAAGAATGCTGCACACAGAACGATCCTACCGAATTGCTTTTCTCTCCATCCTCAAACAATTCAGGCGAATCAACCGTCGGTTCCTCCCGTTTCACTTCATCCCTGATTTCCTTGTTTCCGTCAAACCCGCGAGAGCCTCTAAGAAAGTCGGCATATAAGGAATCCCAGTTTCTCGGAGCCGGATCCTTTCGCCTGTATTCAGTTGCGGCAGAAGAAAAGGGATTGTAATTCTCCGGAATATCCAACGTAGGTTTCTCCGGTTCAACACCCGGAGGAAGGGGATCGACCGGGAGCACATCACTTGTGAAATCGATCGACGGTACAGCTCCAAACTTACCCAATGCTGCTTTTACAGAAGCCTGAAGAATAGGCCAGATTTCCTGCTCGTAGGCAAATTTGATCTCATGCTTTGTGGGATGAATGTTCACATCTATACTTTCAGGATCCACATCGAACTTCAGGAAATAGCATGGCTGAGTGTCGGAAGCGATCAGCGACTCATAGCAGTTCATGATGGCCTTATGGAAATAAGGATGACGCATATTTCGTCCGTTCACTATCAAATACTGCAACGGATTCCGTCTGCGCGAGAATTCAGGACGGGAAACAAATCCGGAGATCTTTATGAGAGAAGTGTCAACTTCCACCGGCAGCAGATGAAGGTCGAGATTGTTTTTCCATATATCTCCTATGCGCTGTTTGAATGTGGCAGGACGAAGATCTATCACCTTTGATCCCGTGTCGATGCTCATGCGGATATTGTTGTTGACAAGAGCAAGGCGCTCAAACTCGCGCATTATGTTGGAAAGCTCCACACTATCTGACTTCAGGAATTTTCTGCGTGCCGGGACATTGAAAAACAGATTCTTTATCATGAAGTTTGCACCACGGTCGCACACACAAGGCTCCTGAGTCTCTACTTTCGTGGCATTAATCACCAGACGGGTGCCTATAGGATTCTCCTCACTACGGGTTTTGAGCTCAACCTGTGATATGGCACAGATGGAAGGAAGTGCCTCGCCACGGAATCCCATGGTGTGAAGTGTGAAGAGATCGTCGGCTTTTCTGATTTTTGAAGTGGCATGGCGTTCAAATGCCATTCTTGCATCGGTCTCCGACATCCCCTTGCCGTTGTCGATCACCTGTATCAGCGTACGGCCGGCATCCTTTATGATAATTTTCACATCAGAAGCACCAGCATCTACAGCATTCTCCACGAGCTCCTTTATCACGGAAGCCGGACGCTGTATCACCTCTCCGGCAGCAATCTGATTGGCAACTGAATCTGGCAGAAGCTTAATAATATCGCTCATTTCCTAAGTGATTTCTTTGCTTTCAAATTTACTCCGACATTCAACGGACAGTTAATTAAAGTCTACGTTTCATTCCTCAGCCGGAATCTCGTCCGGGTTTTCCTCTTCTTTTTTAACCGCCTCCTCTATTTCGGATGACTCCTCCTCTATAGCAGCATTTTCCGTCTGCATTTCTTCCTCGCTACTTTCTATAGCAGGCAAATTCTCTTCCTTTAATTCCCTATTCTCTTCCGATTCCGGTGTAACAGGAGCTTCCGGTTCACCTGATGTTTCGGGCTCCGCAGGAGCTTCAGGTGCGGCGGCAGGTTGAGGTGTAAGAGACTGTGGCTTCGCGGCGGCCTTCTGCATGAGAGGACCGAAGGTTTTCGGTTCGCCAAAGTCAGAAGGCGACTTGAAATAAAGGTCGAGTTCATCAGGCACCTCGCCAAGATCGTCTTGCCAATGCCATCTGTCGCCATACCATTCCCTGACGGGGCGCAAATTTGCCCACCAGTGGAACTGCCGAAGATACTGCTGCTGTTTTTTTACCATAAAAATAGGAGTGACCGTGCCGGTAACCTCAGGCCACATCTTCAGCTTGTCCATCCTTCCGCTATCAAGGTCGATGGTGAGATAAGAACTTTCCGCATTTACCACACGGTTGTAGGTTGAATCGCTTTCCTGAGGCAGAAATATTGTTTCCACATTTCCTGAAACCTCAAGGGTCTTCAATGTCTGGTTGGCAAAAGTGGCGAACAGTTTTTTTCCTGCAAGCTGATTATAGAAATCCTCATCTATATATTCCGACATCATTCCCGATTCCGGAAGAAGTGCCCAGTCTGCCGTGCTGTCGTTGAAATGGACATCAATGCGGTTTCCCGTCACCTGACGTTCGCCTGACCACACAATCGGTTTTCTGAACATATACAACATAGAATCCCTCTCCACAATCACCATGGAATCTGCCACTCCCTGAAGATCTTGCTTGAAAAAGCGGGCTCGGTGATAGGCAAGCGCCACATGAAACTCTTTCGGCACCAGAGGAATTGAATCTTTGATTTCCCCAACAACGGCATCCTGCCCCATCTCCCTTTTTATCTCAGGCAGAGGAGGCAACGGGGTGCCCTCGGCTGCGATTGAATCAAGATTCATCAGCAGATTCCCGTCATCATTCAGCTCCTCCTGTTGAACCGCGTCTGCAATCATCATTTCACGAACAGGATCCGGCTTATCTGGTATCTCCGGCTTTTCACTCTCCTGAGTCTTTGGTTGTTCCTTCTTCGGAAGCAGAGCGCTCAAGAGTTTCAACGGAGCATCCACAAGTGGAGCTATCAGCGCAAAAAAGTCTTTGTCGAGCCAAATCGAGGAACTGTCTGCCTTAGCCACGATCTTACCATGGAATTCAGGATATCCGGAAGCTGTCCATCTCCTTGAGGCAGCCACCATTTCTGTCAGAATATAGGTTTTGATCGTGTCGGCACGCAAAAAAAGTGTATCACCCTGAGAATATTCCATTAGCAAGGGATATTCTGTGGCAAGAGCCTCACGTGTGGAATCGTTATACAGTCCGAATCCACCAATCAGTGTGGTCTTATGCGCAGTGTCGGTAAGCACCATCGGCATGCCGGTCTTCATCGGATCCCTGAACATATACGCACGGCTTATGCGTGTCATCTTGTCATAAATAATGGAATCACCCTCAAGAGTGGTGATATTGTTGTTGGAATCACGGTGAATAATGGTGGAACGTGTCAACAGTTCCGCGTTGCCGTCCTGGGTGTCGTAAAATCCTCTTGTGGTGAGAATCGTATCATTCACACCCTGGATTTCAGTTTCACTCTCTATTCTCGCGATATGGGTAGCCGTGTTATAATGAAGAGTGTCTGTGAGCATTGTGTATCCATCCTTGTTATTCACAAGCTCAACTTCATGGTAGAAATCTGCGTTTTTTGTGCCGGGGGAATATTCACCGTATAGAGAAGTCAGGGTATTTACCTTGTCATCGATAATGCCCCATTTCTCATACCAGCCAAGCTCCATGGCAATGCTGTAGTCAAGGCTGTCGGTGGTGAGGGTCACGTCGCGGTTCACAAGACGCACCTTTTCATATGAAGGTCCGTTTTTCAGACGCGCCATCTTCTCGTTGCCGTTATAATACAGCTTGTCGGCATATACGAAAAGAGTATCGCCCTGCTCCATTCTCACGTGCCCGAACGCATCAAGCGAATTCAATTCCGGATAATAATATGCAGAATCGCAAAACATCCACATTCCTGCCTGACGGAATTTCACATTCCCTTTCACAATCTGACGTTCAGTAGTGTCGCGCCAGGTTGAAACCTTAAACAGGCTGTCGGCATATTCCAGAAACACCTTGTCCTGCCTGTAGCGGTTGGCTGACGGGATTTCCGGACGAATGGGTCTTGTAGGTTTCGGACGCGTGAAAGTCTCCTCCTTTTTTTGAGCAGCCCTCCGCTTCACCTGCTGGGCATATGCCTGCATTCCTACATTTACCATAAAAGCTGCCGCCACTATTCCAAGCGCGGCGGCAACCCTTATTTTTCTGTCATGAAGATCAAACCTCATTTATACTATATTATATTGACGTAACGTCCACGAGATTTAATTAAATCCGCACTACGGTCCGTCAGATCTTTTCAATTCTTTCAGTTGGCTTCCTTAATCCATCCATTATATTGGAAATCGCAGCCATTCCACCCGTCTTCTATCTTGACATAGGTGTCTTTTATCTTGTTTTCAAGCCATTCCGTGAGTATTTCCTGACGCCTATGGTTTTCATACATGTTCTTGATCATGTTATAATCGTCAGAAAGGTTGGCACGATGACCTTCAATTCTGTCGGTCAATCTTACAATCACGGCAACGTCTTTATTTCTTCGCGGATCTTTCATCACGAACGCTTCGCTGAGATCTCCGGGATTCATTTTCTCCACACGTCTCGCGATTTCAGGCGGGAGTTCCTGCATCTCAAAACGGCTGCTTCCCGATTCCTGATTCATCATGATACCCTTGTTGTTGCGTGTATCCTTATCATGCGACAACACACGTGCAGCCTCTTCAAAAGAAAATGCACCTCCCACAATCTCCTTTCTTATGGAATCAAGCCGTGTAGTGGCATTCTTAAGATCTTCGGCACTTACCTTGGGAGTGAGAAGAATGTGGCGCACGTTCACCTGGTCTCCCCTTTTTGCAATAAGCTGAAGTATGTGATAACCGTATTCAGTCTCAACTATCCTCGACACCTTGTTAGGGTCATTCAGATTGAAAGCCACATTCGAAAACTCCGGCACCCAGTCAGCTCTTCCGTGGAATCCGAGTTCTCCACCCTGCATCGAACTGCCGTCTTCACTAAACAAGATGGCAAGAGATGAAAAACTCGATTCACCTTTGTTGATTCTGTCGGCATAATCACGAAGTCGCGCTTTCACGTCATCTATTTCCTGACGGGGGATATTCGGATTGAGAGATATCATCTGAACCTCAACCTGCATAGGAACATATGGCACACTGTCGGAAGGAAGCTTGTCAAAATATTTTCTCACCTCGTTTGGTGTGGCCTTTACATCCTTTGTGAGATTCTGCTGCACCTGCTGGATAATGGCATTGTTCTTTATCATCTCACGAAGCTGCTCCCTGAGGTAAGGCAAAGGTTTGCGGAAGTATTCCTCAACCTTCTCTTTCGAGCCAAGATTAGCGACGTAGAAATTTACACGCTTCTCTACTTCTGCATGAATCCTGCTGTCAGGAACCTCGATAGTGTCAATCTTTGCCTGATGAAGATACAGTTTCTCAACTGCAATCCTCTCCGGAAGCACACAGTAAGGATCTCCCTGAATCACGAGTCCCTCCGATCTGAGCTGCTGATACATTTCCTCCACATCAGACCGGAATATCGCCTGATCGCCGACAATCCATGCCACTTCGTCAACGACATTTCTTGGTGGCTGTGCAAAACCGTAAACCGCAGTAAGTGCCGCAAGCGCCACCGCCGGGATTATAAATTTCTTAGTCTTCATTATTTATTGCTGTTATTTTCATTCTTATTCGTTTCTCGTGAGAATCTACGCGACAAAGGATCATAACCGACTGCCACAAGTTTCTCTTCCGACATCGCTTTTTTCACCAGTGATCTCACAAGGGCTTCCTCATAATCTGCCATATTCGCCTGCTCAAACATATCAGTGATGCCTCTTGCCGCGAAATCATACGGCAGTTCGCTGCCTGTAGGCAAATATTCACTGATATGCAACAGATAGACAGATCCGTTGTGAATGGTTTCAAAATTTCTCGTCGATTCAAGAAAAGCATCTGGATCATAAAATCTGTATGGAATCTGGTCGGCTATCACATTCCAGTCTATCCACTTGTCAAGAAACAACTCATACTGAAGCGCATCTCCCGCCCAATTCTTCTCAAGCTTGTCAATACCCTCGTCATCGGCATTGAACAGATTCCTCTTAAGATCATCCAATCCGGAAGTGGACTCAGCCACTTTCATATAAATTCCTTTCACAAGAGGTGTTTCAGAAATCATATCATGGTGAAAGGCATCATAAAAGGCTCTCACGCTGTCGGCATCCACCTTCGTTTTGTTTCCATCCCGCATCTTGCGCATATAATAGCTAACGATAAGGCGGTTGCGGTAATCCTCAACCTGGCGTTCGATCTCGTCGTTTTCCGGCAATTTCGCTTTAGCCATTTCCGTGAGCACCATCCCTTCCACCCATCTGTCTACTATCTTCCTGAATAATTCAACGCTGTCAGCTGCCGAAATTCCAAAAGGGATTCTGGAAACCACGTCATCAACAGTGAGGACAGAGTCGCCCATACTGACGAGGACATCCGTTTTCCCCGCGATATGATCATGGTTGCGGCAGGATAGCGAAGAAAGAGACACAGCAACCATGCAGACACCCATACAAGGCACCTGCAAGCGCGACAACAGTCTTTTAATGCCGTTGTCGCGCTTTTTTACGGTTGTTGCAACCTTCCGGTTCATATCTCTTTCATTTCACTTTCTTCAGTTCTTTCTGATTCACCTTCACCTTATATTTTTCCTTCAGCTCTCTGATCCACGCATTCTCAAGTTCTGTCTGATAGTCGGTCGTGACCTGACCTCTCACATCAGCCACCTCTTCAGGTGCCTCGATCAGACGTGGTTCATACAGGAAATAAACTGTGTAGTTTGCAGACGAAGGTTTCACCTCCGGTCCGTCAAACATAAGGTTGTCGACCATCTGATTCGCTCCCTTTTCAGCAAGAACTCTTTCAAAAGATGCTTTTCCTTTGAATTCTTTTCTAATCTTGGGGAGGATTGAATCATTCGGCAGTTCATTCATTCTCGCCTTTATTGCATCCGCCACAGAATCGCCGGCAGCCTGCACAAGAATACCTTTTACACGAGGTTTCGTCCAGGTGTAGTTCCCTTTGTTTGCGTTGAAATATGCTTCAAGACCATCTTTGTCTTTCGATGCCTTGTCCCACACCTTCCGAAGACTGATCTCATAAAGCAGACTGCCATCGTGATACTCTTTCAGGAGATTATGGTAGGAATCTTCGTTTTCATATAGCCAGTCCTCCTCCTTTTCAACTAATTCGGAATTGAAAAAAGAAGCAAGCGAATCGTCTATCACAAGAGCCGCATCATCTGGATTCTCAATTCTGAAATCCGCCACAGACAACACATATTCCTTAACAGGCACACTTTTCCCGTCTATCTCTACAATAGGCAGATCTCCGAGACCTGCGCCTGAATACTTGGCAATAAACAGAGAATCGAGACCGTTGGCAGTCAGCGATTCTTTCAGAGCCGCCAACGTGGAATCTATAATTCTACCATTGTGCTTGGCAGCAAGCTGATCCGTCTGATGCTTGCGGATGATTCCGTATCTTGTGTCGCGGGGATCGTTCATTCTCTTCACGAGCATGTCGTGAATCTCATCATATGTCGGAGCCCCCTTCACACCTGTAAGCATGATTATATGCCATCCGAACTTGCTCTTCACAGGAAGTGATATTCCTCCCTCTGAAAGAGCATATGCAGCCTCTTCAAATTCCGGGACCATATCGCCGGAACCGAACCATGAAAGGTCGCCACCCTGCACAGCTGATCCCCTGTCGTCAGACGAAGCCTTTGCAACCTCTGCAAAACGTGATGGATCTGCCTTGACTATGGCATACAGGCTGTCGATTGCAACTTTGGCAGCAGCCTCAGCTTCCGGAGTGGCGTCGCGCGGCACCATCTTCATGATGTGGGATGCCCGGATTCTTCCTTTGGCTGGTCTTCTCTTTCCACTTTTTATAATATGGTAGCCGGAAGGAGATTCCACTATTTCAGAATAACCGCCTTCAGGAGTGCCATAAGCAGCCATCTCCAAAGGATAGAGATATCTGTTAGCCTGAATGAAGCCAAGACTTCCCTTATTCGACTTCACGGAGCGGTCTTCCGAATATTTCAAAGCCGTTTCCTCGAAATCAGCTCCATTGAGCAAAAGATTGCGGATGCTGTCAAGTCGCTGCCTGATCACCTTGTTCTCTGTTGCATTCTTTCCTTTGACAAGCATGATATGACTTGCCTCCACATCTGTCTTGCACCTTTCCGCCGCCTCTTCAACAAGTCTGTCAATAAAAACGGAGTCTGTGAGATAAGGCTCGGCAAGTTCCTTTCTATACTGAAGAATCTCCTTCCTGAAAGCGGGCAAAGTGTCAAGCCCTTCGGCAAGGGCATCTGCCACTTTAAGCTTATAAATCTTAAACAGTTCGGCATAATCCTGCAACGATTGCGGAGAAAGCTGCTGCTGACTGTTTTTATGATATAGGTATTCAAATTCCGACTTCGGGACATCCACGCCATTCACCGTCATAATAACTGCGTCTTTGGCACCTAACGCCAGCGCACATATAGAGAGGGCGGTTGCGACATAGAATTTCGACTTCATTTCAATATAGAAAATTAAGGGATTACTAATACATAACTTTTGCCAGCCATAACGGAAAACTGGAATCAGGATTCCATTATTTTCCGCCCATGGCATGTCACAAATAATAAACGAGTGTCTTTTAATAAAATTATAATCAGTTACCCATTTCCGACAAGAACTTCACTCTCACAAGGCGTATTTCCTCTTCGGTGAATTCATCACCGAGTTCCTGGATGGCCGCCTCGATATCGTCTTCCTGGCTCTCTCTGAAGAAATCTATAATGTCGAGTTCATGATCCTCATCCATGACTTCTTCAAGAAAATAATCAATATTGATTTTGGTTCCGGCCTCAACGATAGCCTCAAGTTCATCGATAAGTTCGTCAAACTCAAGACCTTTGCTCTCAGCCACTTCCTCAAGATCAATCTTTCTGTCGATGCTCTGGATTATAGATATCTTCAATTTGCTTTTGTTTGCCATGGACCGCACCCGGATATCTTCGGGACGCTCTATCTCGTTTTCATCGACATGGCGTTTGATAAGCTTAACAAACTCGTCGCCATAACGTTTTGCCTTTCCGGCACCGACGCCGGGGATATTGGCAAGTTCTTCTACCGTCACCGGATAGTTTGTTGCCATAGCCTCAAGACTCGGTTCCTGGAATATGACGTAAGGAGGAAGGTCAAGTTTCTTCGCCATCTTTTTCCTCAGGTCTTTAAGCATGTTGTAAAGAGCCGGATCAACAGCGCATGCTGCCCCACCTTTTATCATTGGCTCTGAATCTATATCCGCAAAATCGTTATCTTCCACAATTTTGAAAGAAGTCGGTTTTTTAAGATACTTCTTACCTTTGGCCGTAACTCTCACAATCCCATAGTTCTCCACATCTTTCTCAAGATAGCCGGCTATGGCTCCCTGTCTGATCACCGTAGCGAGCATCTTTTCATCAGCTCCGTCGAGGCAACCGAATTCTTCAATTTCATCATGATGGTGGGATTTCACCTCGTCGGTGGCCCTGCCGATCATTACATTCACAAGATAGTCGGGAGAAAACTTTTCTTTCAGTGCCAGCACCGTCTCTATGACGGCGCATAATTCTTCTTTTGCTTCCACTTGTGTCTTAGGATTTAAACAGTTGTCGCAATTACCGCAGTTTTCTGCATCGTATTGCTCTCCGAAATAATGTAACAGAATTTTTCTCCGACACACCGATGACTCAGCATAGCTTGCAGTCTCAGCAAGCAGATGGCGTCCGATTTCCTGTTCGGATGCCGTTTTGCTCTGCATCAGTTTGTCGAGTTTTTGAAGATCTTTATGTGTATAGTATGTTATGCATTTTCCTTCACCTCCGTCTCTGCCGGCGCGTCCTGTCTCCTGATAATACCCCTCAAGGCTTTTTGGAATATCATAATGGATCACATATCTAACATCAGGCTTGTCGATTCCCATGCCGAAAGCAATAGTTGCCACTATCACCTCCACCTTCTCATGCAGGAATGCATCCTGATTTTCAGACCTCGTTAAAGAATCCATGCCGGCATGGTATGGAAGCGCCGAGATATCGTTAAGACGCAATGTCTCCGCAAGCTCCTCCACCTTCTTCCGGCTGAGACAATAAATTATCCCCGATTTCCCGGGATTGTTTTTTATAAACCGTATGATGTCTCTGTCCACATCCTTGGTCTTCGGTCTCACCTCGTAATAGAGGTTTGTGCGGTTGAAACTCGACTTATATACAACGGAGTCAAGCATTCCGAGATTCTTCTGGATGTCATGCTGCACCTTCGGAGTAGCTGTGGCTGTCAATGCTATAAGTGGTCTTGTTCCAACTTCATTTATTATATTGCGGATTCTACGGTACTCCGGACGGAAATCATGACCCCATTCCGAGATGCAATGCGCCTCATCCACTGCGTAGAATGAAATATTGACCTGACGCATAAACGACATTGTCTCTTCTTTAGTAAACGACTCCGGAGCAACATAGAGCAGCTTAGTACGCCCAGAGAGCACATCGGCTTTCACCTGATCAGCCATCGACTTATTGAGAGAGGAATTCAGGAAATGGGCAATACCGTCATCTTCACCATAATGGCGCATGGCATCAACCTGGTTTTTCATCAAAGCTATCAACGGTGATATGACAATGGCTGTCCCTTCCGACATTAACGCAGGGAGCTGATAACACAATGACTTCCCGCCTCCTGTAGGCATCAGCACAAACACGTCTTTTCCGTCAAGAAGACTGCTTATTATTTCAAGCTGGTTGCCTTTGAAGTTGTCGAAACCGAAATTATATTTCAGAGCTTCGTAAATCGCTTTGATGTCTGCCATGGATGTGAGGTTCGATATTGTTAAATGACCGGCATTTCGTTTCTGGAATGCCATTAACGCTTCCTGTATCTTTTTTTGCGACATTTCTGTCGCAGCCACCGGAACGCGCTCTTAATACAAAGTTAAAAAATTTTCCTCAATCTTCATATATTTTTGAGTTAAATTTTTTAACTTTTTCTTCTTTGAAAAATCAATCCTGCCTGTCATGCCGAAATAACCGGCATGACAGGCAGGAAATTATTATTCTTAAAGAACTCAGACTACTGACACAAATGCCTGTCAGTCTGTAATCCTTGTTTTCTCAAAATGTGCTTTCTCAAGCTGCGCTCTCACATAGTCGGCATCTACCGTGAATTTCTTTATTGGCTCAGAAGGAACGTCATACATAGCATCAACCATAATGGTTTCAACTATTGATCTTAACCCTCGTGCACCAAGCTTATATTCCACCGCCTTGTCTACAATGAGATCAAGAGCGTCGTCTGCGAATTCAAGCTCCACACCGTCAAGAAGGAACAGTTTCTTATACTGACGGACAATTGCGTTCTTCGGCTCAGTCAGAATCTTGCGAAGCGCCTTCTTGTCGAGAGGTTCGAGACTCGTTAGAATCGGCAACCTTCCGATTATTTCAGGAATCAGTCCGAAACTTTTCAAATCCTGGGGCATGACGTAACGCATAAGATTTTCGCGCTGACGTTTCCTGCCTTCTTCGTCATGACCATAGCCAACCACATGGGTGTTGAGACGAGAGGCAATCTTGCGTTCGATTCCGTCAAAAGCTCCTCCACATATGAAGAGTATATTTTTTGTATCGACTGCAATCATTTTCTGCTCCGGATGCTTTCTGCCTCCATTGGGCGGCACAAGCACTGTAGAGCCTTCAAGCAATTTGAGCAGACCTTGCTGCACTCCCTCGCCGCTCACGTCGCGGGTGATCGAGGGGTTGTCGCTCTTGCGGGCTATTTTGTCGATTTCATCGATAAACACAATACCCTTCTCGGCCTGTTCCACATCGTAGTCGCAAGCCTGAAGCAATCGGGTGAGCAGAGACTCGATATCCTCTCCCACATAGCCTGCCTCGGTCAGCACCGTGGCGTCGACAATGGCGAAAGGCACATTGAGCAGACGTGCTATCGTCTTGGCGAGTAGTGTCTTCCCCGTTCCGGTGGGACCGACAAGAATTATATTGGATTTCTCTATGTCGACGTCATCCTCTCCGGAGTTCTGGAAAATTCTCTTGTAATGGTTGTAGACAGCTACAGAAAGATATTTCTTCGCATCATCCTGACCGATGATATATTGGTCGAGAAATTCTTTTATTTCGTGGGGCTTGGGAATAGACGTATCTTCCTTATCCGATGTCTTGGTTTTTCCTTTACGAGATTTGAGCTGCTGGTCGCGTGCATCGTCAATGAATTTTATGCAGTCTGTGCATAAATTCAGTCCGTCAAGCACACTGACCACCGGATTTGAAGCACTGTCAACTGCCCCACACATGGAGCACATCAGTCCCGATCTTTTGGTTGCCATCTATTCTTATTTCTCTTTCTTATTGTTTACAAGCACTTTGTCGATCATTCCATATTCCTTCGCCTCACTGGCAATCATCCAGTAATCACGATCAGAATCAGCCTCAACCTTTGCAAACGGCTGACCGGAATGATCGGAAATGATGCGGTAGAGTTCCTCTTTAAGCTTAAGAATCTCTCTTGCAGTGATTTCTATATCCGAAGCCTGACCTTGGATTCCACCCATGGGCTGATGAATCATCACCCTCGAGTGAGGAAGTGCGAACCTCTTTCCTTTCTCGCCGGCAACAAGCAGAACAGCCGCCATAGAAGCCGCCATTCCCGTGCAAATGGTCGAGACATCGCTTGAGATATACTGCATGGTGTCGTAAATGCCAAGTCCGGCATATACGGATCCGCCGGGAGAATTGATATAGATTGATATATCTTTGTCAGGATCGATAGAGTCGAGATAAAGGAGCTGCGCCTGTATGATATTGGCACTCGTGTCTGTCACCTGGGTACCGAGAAAGATGATACGGTCCATCATCAATCGGGAGAAAACATCCATCTGCGTCACGTTCAACTGGCGCTCCTCAAGAATATATGGGTTCATATAGTCGGCAGACGGCATGGTAGTCGATACATTTCCGGCTGTCTTATCGATATATCTTGCATAACTGTCGAGTGTGTTGGAATTCATTCCAAGGTGATTGACAGCAAAGTTTCTGAAGTCGTTTTTCATTTCTACGTTCATTTGTTTCCGGCTCTCCGGAATATTACACTTGTATTCTGCATCAGCAAATTCCGTGCCAAAATAAAAACAAGCAACCCGGTCAAAGTGTTTTGTGCCACTCTGACCAGGTTTGTCTTATTATTATTGTCTCACTTTTCAAGCCTGCTGTGCAGGGATGAAAAGATTACGGAATTCCTCTACACTTACCTCTTTGTTGTCGAGAGTGACATTTTCTTTTATCACCTCAAACACTTTTCTGTTAAGTGCATTCTGGAAAAGCATCTCGCGGTTCTTGTCGTCAGCTACAACCTCATGAGCATACTTGTCTACAAGCTCGTCTGTAAGCGCTGCCGGACCATATTGCATGAGCTGGCGGGCAACTACGCCACGAGCCTCATCAAGCACATCCTCCTCGTTTACCTTAACATCGAACTTAACGGCGACATTGTCACGGATAAGATCCCATTCGAGCTGCTGGCGCATCTTGTCAAATTCAGCGTCTACATTCTCGGCATTGATACCTTCGCCCTGACGAACAAGGAATTCCTTGAGAATTGCTTCGGGAAGTTCGAGCTGACCTACTGCCTTAAGAACAGCGTCCTTGGCATCGATTGTGAAGCGATAGTTTGAATCGTTGTCAAAATTCAAACCGATAAGCTCTTTGATTGCTGCCTTGAATTCTTCCTCGTTGTGTGCCTTGTCCTTGCCAACGGCATTGTCAAAGAACTCCTGATCGAGTTCTGCCGGCTTAAGAACAATAATCTCTTTGATATCGAAACGGAAATCACCCTTGTGGGCATCAACGTCTGCCTTGTCGATATTGAGCATGGAAGACATCTCGGTGGCATTGGCGTTGCATGTGGCAGCAGGATTGAAAACTACGCTGTCGCCAACTTTCTTATTCTCGAAAAGTTTCTTCTGATCCTCGTCTGAGAAGTGGACAGGAGCGATAATCCCGTTCTCGACAACCACACCGTTTTCCTTCACTGAGCCATCCTCGTTAAGTTCGGTGATAGCACCCTTGATGACAGCCTCAGGAGTGGTTTCCTCGCCGGGCACCTGATGACCGAAACGCTTGCGCAGACCATCGATCTGCTCGTCTACCATCTCGTCTGTGACATTGATCTTATAGTAAGGAACATTGAGATCCTTATTCACATGATTGTCGATTTCAGGAGCCACACCAACCTTGAACTTGAACGACATTTCCTTCTCGTCAAGTTTAAGATCATTATCAGCAACGGGCACAGGCTGTCCGAGCACGTGGAGTTTGTTCTCCTTTATATAATCGAAAACTGCATCACCCACTGTCTTGTTGATGACGTCGTATTTCACTGCATTTCCATATTTCTTGGCAATGAGTCCGGCAGGCACATGACCCGGACGGAAACCGGGCTCTGCATGAGTCTTGCCTATCTGCTTCAGCTGTTGAGCTACTTTGTCGCTGTAGTCTTTCTCCTCGATGGTCACGGTAATCTCACCGTTCACATTGTCGAGTTTTTCGTAATTTACGTTCATCTTGACTTTATCTTGGATATTTATTGGTTTTTATTTAAATCAAGGATTTAAGGCAACCTCAAATAGTGACTGCTCTCAAATCCGGCTGCAAAGGTATTAAAATTTCTTCGTCTCCGCAAATTTTCAAATATTTAGTCTCCTTTTTTCCTATATACGGCAATCATTTTACGACTCATAGCCGAAAGTAGCGGTCTAAAGCGGTGATTATTCGTAAAATTTTGAAAACACCTTAACTGTGTCGATATGGTCATTGACTCCTGCCGTCTCCCGCGCGGAATGCATCGCCCAAATGGCGTTGCCCATATCCACGCCCCTCACGTCAAGCTGCGAGGTCAGGATATTGCCAAGTGTGGAGCCCCCCGCCACATCTGAATGATTCACAAACATCTGGCATTCCACTCCGGCTTTTTTACACAAGGTGTGGAACACGGCGGCGCCATTCGCGTCTGTCATATATTTACAGTTGGCATTGATCTTTATTACCGGGCCGCCACCGATCACCGGATGGTTGGTCGGATCATATTTCTCATTATAATTGGGATGCCAGGCATGGGCGTCGTCAGCAGATATCATAAACGAACGGGCAACCGATCTCAGGAAATCTTCGGTATTGCCTCCCATCGATGCCACAAGGCGCGAAAGAATGTCGCGAAGCACTGGAGAATGTGCCCCCTGTTTTGTACCGGAACCGGTCTCCTCATTGTCAAAAACGGCAAGCACCCTCGTGTCTTTGCATCCGTCGGGAGCATCCAGAAGGGCTTCAAGCCCGGCGAACGCCATTGAAAGATCGTCTATTCTTCCCGACTGGAAATATTCGCTGTTTGCTCCGCAAAGTGATGCAGGTTCACAAGGATAAAGACATATCTCGTAATCTATAATAGATTCAGGAGCTATTCCAAGGTGGTCTGCGACTATTATCTTCACAAAACCGCCTTTTTTCTTAGCAGCTTCAATTTCCTCCTTGCCATAATAGCCTATGACCGGTTTCATATCTTTCTGCACACTCAAAGGATTCCCATCGTTCACCCCTCGGTTGAAATGAATCGCGAGATGAGGGATTGTAGCAACACTTCTTTTAAGGTCAAAGTGGAGCGATTCCGGGTTAAGGGGATCGTCAGACTCCACCATCACCCGCCCCGACATCGACAACGGACGGTCAAACCATGTGTAAAGAATGCCGCCGCCATATTTTTCCACATTCAGGCTTACCGCTCCCCCGTCGCCATAAATCTCCGGGCTCGGTTTAATCTTGAGACAAGGGCTGTCGCTATGAGCTGAAATTATCCGGAACCCACTTTCACCCGGTTTGCCGTCTCCTGCGATAAAAGCAAATATCGCACTTTCATTTTTCACTATATAATGGCGAGACCCGGGGTTGATATTCCAGGCATCTTCCTGCTTTATCTCTACGAATCCTTTTCTGTCAAGTTCTTTTTTCATCACATCTATTGCCCTGAAATTGCAAGTGGATTCATCAAGCCAGTTCAACAGGCGTTCTATCCTATTTTCCATGATATCTTTTTTATTGCGTGTCCCTTACAAACAGATCATTCTTCCGGACCACCCTTATATTTCAAATGATTTAAAGCCCTGAGCACATTGCAAAGGGTCTGGCTCCAATAAGAGTCGAAATCCTCTTTACATTGCAGATATGCCTCCACTATTCTGTCTCCATCGGTGTCTTTCACTATCGAAATGAAATTAAACAGAGGCTGGAATATATCGGCGAGCGATTCCGCTATCGACGCGGCAATAGGGGTGTCGCTATATTTCATGTCTTCCTCGAATGTCTCAAGAAACATATCGTCGGGGCCAAGAATAGCTTCCAGATGCCTTCGGATGCTTTCATAATAATCCTCATCCACATAAGAAGAGAAATAATCAAATTCCTCGAGCACAACAAATTCATCCGGAGTTATATCGAAAAATTCCAGATATATACGAGGAAGGGTATCGAGCATTCTGTCGATAAATTCCTCCTTTTCCATCTCCCCTACATTTTCCAGTGCCGCACAATAATTGGCAGCAAGCGAGGTGACATTTATAAGCCTGTGGCGCATACTGTTTTCCATACTATATCAATTAAGTTTACGACTCATACAATTTATGGGAGCGTATATAATCCGCAACAGCCATCGGCACGAAATAGTTGATATTCGCGCCTTTCACAACTGCTTCTCTCACAAAAGTCGACGACACCTGCGCCGTGGGTCCGTTGCCGAGAACCTCCACACCTTCCATCGGATCATTCGGCACTTCATATCCGGGGCGCGGATATATCATTATGCCGAATTCCTTGATGATTTTATGCGCGTCACGCCATCTGCCGAGCTTCATCCAGTTGTCGCTTCCTATGATAAGATGGAATTCATGTTCCGGAAACTGCTCCCTGAGCTTGCATAATGTGACATAGGTATAGGAAGGTAACGGCAACGACAACTCGAATCCCGACGCCTTAACCCCCCGGCATTCCTCTGCCACAAGTTTTGCCATTTTGAGACGGTGAAGATCGTCGGCGGGTTTCATCCCCTCTTTCAGAGGATTAAGACGGCTCACCATAAGCCACACCTCATCAAGTCCACCCCATTGCGCACAATAATTAGCAACCATGGCATGACCCGTGTGTATCGGATCAAAGCTCCCGCTATAAATTCCTATCTTCATGTCATTTATTATAATCAGATTCCGGCAAACTTTCTGATTCTTGCGTCAACCTCGGCTACGGCAGTTTCAAGACAGTCGTTTATCACGACGGCATCAAACCTGTCGGAAAAACCTATCTCATATTCCGCTTTGGCAAGACGGCGTGCAATCGTCTCGTCTGAGTCGGTGGCTCGCGAACGGAGTCTTTGTTCAAGAGCATCAATTGACGGTGGCATCACGAAAATCGATATCGCCTCATTGCCAAACCGCTTCTTGATATTGAGTGCGCCCTTCACGTCTACATCCATTATAAGATTATGACCTGAATCCGTCACCCTATTCACCTCGCTGAGCAAAGTGCCGTAGCGTGTTCCGGCATAGACTTCCTCCCATTCTACAAACTCGCCATTATCGATTCGTGTCTGAAACTCTTTCTCACTCAGAAAGAAATAATCCTTGCCGTGTTCTTCCTGTCCGCGTGGTTTTCTGCTCGTGGCTGAAACCGAAAAACCGAGACGAAGTTCCGGGTCTTTCATCAGTTCCTTGATAATTGTGGATTTTCCTGTGCCCGAAGGAGCTGACAGAATTATGATTTTCCCTTTCATAGCATCTGGCTCATTACAAATGAAATATTACAACACATTGAGCACCTGCTCTTTTATCTGTTCAAGCTCATCCTTCATCATCACCACTATTTTCTGCATGCCGGCATGATTCGATTTCGAACCGAGTGTGTTGATTTCCCTTCCCATTTCCTGGGCTATAAATCCGAGTTTCTTTCCCTGTCCGCTGCCAGGATAATCGTTTTCACCGCCGAGGGTTTCAAGAAAGTAGTTCAGATGCGTGGCAAGACGAAGCTTTTCCTCGTTCACGTCAAGCTTCTCTATATAGAAGATCATTTCCTGCTCCAATCTTCCTCTGTCGTATTCTATAGATGTCAGTCGTCCGAGCTGTTCCTCAAGACGTTCCCTGATTTTCGACACTCTCTCTGACTCAAACGGAGCCACTTCTTCAAGCAGTTCAGAAATCCTGGCAATCTTTTCCTTAAAGAAATTATAAAGTTTTTCTCCTTCTCTTCTTCGGAAATCGCATAATGCCTCAAGGGCTTCGTTTACTGCATCTGAAAAAGCTTTGACATCTTCTTCCCCTATAGAGGGCACTTCCGTCTTAAGAGCTTCCGGCATACGGAGAAGCAAGGAATACCAGTCTTCCGGCTGCGGGAGCCCGAGTTCCTTACCCATATTCTCAAGCTGCTCTTTATAGACACCGAGAAGATCCACATTGACTGCGGCGTTAGCTTCAGTCACTATATTTTCCACAGTGGCGGTGAGTTCCACCTTTCCACGCTCAAGCTTTTCAGCTATAGGATTGCGGAGAGTAACCTCCATTTCACGATATAACGAAGGAACCCTCAACGACAGATCAAGCTGCTTGCTGTTGAGCGATTTTATTTCTACCTTAATCCTCTTTGTAGGAGTCTGGGCGCTGCCACGCCCGAATCCTGTCATTGATGAAATCATAGATTCTTAATTTTAAACCGCAAATTTAACAAATTTCCCGGAAACTTCACACCGTTTTGCGCCCGTCAGGCTATCTTTATGCTAAAAATATTTCATATAAGTAGCTTTCATAAATAAATGAATATATAATTGCGAAGTATTTTTGAGGATATTTTTCGCTTGAGTGAAGGAG
>JAAGKN010000887.1_pt1 | contig 65439 bp, 54 predicted proteins | sample 6206371 | NCBI WGS metagenome assembly JAAGKN01 (sample SAMN11533720, study PRJNA540317) | gut metagenome | isolation source: fecal pellets from male and female animal of same cohort | host: Peromyscus leucopus | place: USA:CA | collected 2017
GTGTGTAGAAAAGAAAAATTAATCAAGTATAATACGAATATATAACAAGTTATTGATACATGTGTTGCGGGTTGACAAGAAAAATTAATCAAGTATAATTCACGATTTCCGCCTTTATCAGCATGTGAAAGTTGCGGGTTGACAAGAAAAATTAATCAAGTATAATCGAATAATTAAAAAGGTATTGACAGAATATGTTGCGGGTTGACAAGAAAAATTAATCAAGTATAATTGTCTGCACGTAATTGTCGTCGCTTGTGATGTTGCGGGTTGACAAGAAAAATTAATCAAGTATAATTTTCTCAATGTCGTAAACACCATCTTGAAGTTGCGGGTTGACAAGAAAAATTAATCAAGTATAATACGCTCGGCGTAACTTCTTGCAATGCAAGGAATTAATATGCGCCGAGCGTATTATTTTTGTGGAGAATTCAGAACAAAAGGAACTGTTCTTCTTGTTTTTTTCGCTTTTTTTGCCCCGCATTGTAACTGACGATATTTCCATATTGCTTGTCCGTTATCAAAATTATATCGACTTTTCCTTCGCTTGGCAAGTTGTCGCGTATGAGACCGTAGTATTTTTCGCATGCGTCCTTGCCCGAAAAAAGCCGCGTGTAAATCGAATATTGCACCATTGAAAATCCATTGTCAAGCAAAAAATTGCGGAAGTCGGTGGCCGCTTTTCTGTCATCTTTTTCGACGACTGGCAAATCAAAAAGCACTAACATCCACATAAGCTCGTACCTATTCAATAATTGTAGTTCCATTGGCATTGTCCTCCCAATCGGGCAAATCCAACGCAGGAATTTTTTCTCCCAACGCACGAACATAGGAAGAGGCAAAATATTGCATGCTTTGAACGGCAGAAGAAATTCCTTCGCTCGTACGCACTTTTATTTGGAGCGCTTTCGCCAGAATTTTTTTGCTTTCGGGAACAAGTTCGCTTTCTCCGTTTTCAAGCATCTTGAAAACAATTGTATCTACCATTGGTCTGTAAATCTCGAACAAATCATCAACAAGACAAAATTGGTTTAAATTATTGTCGTGATGGATTCCCAAAGCCGGCAAAAGTCCTGCCGAACAAACCGCCCGCGCCATTCCCGCCCGCATCACGGCATAACCATAATTCAAAAGCGCGTTTATGCCATCACCATTTTTGTCGCGGATAAAATCTTCGCCGAACAAAATCTTCCAATACATTCGCGCGGCATAAGCTTCGCGGTTTTTCGTGTCGCCCGAATCCACCATCTTTGCGATTTTTTCAATTAACTTATATTCCTTTCCGCAAAATTTCAGCGCAAGCGCCTGGTTTGTGATTTTTTTGATTACGATTTGTTGCCAAATTCTTTTTTTAAACGGAAGCGAGGCGTTAATCTGCGTTTTGACGATTTTCGAAAAAAGATAATGCGTCGCTTCTGGAACTACCATGCTTTGCGGTGAATAATTTTTTCCGCAAAGAACAGTAATGCAGCCTCGCTCGCTCAACGCGTTCAAAATATTTTTCGTGACAGTCACACTTTGCGCCGAAAGAAGCAAGACAGCGATGTCGTCGAGCGGAACAGAGCCAAGTTCGCAATCCTTGCTTTTTATGACAATGAATCCGCGGTTGAGAGAAAGATATCGGTTTTCTTCTGCGATTTCCAAAACTCTGTTCAACATACTTTTATTATCGACACTTCGTTCCGCCGCATTAGCGCAAGTCGTTTTAAACTTTGCTCGCGCCAAAGCGTATCGCAGATTTTAAACATCAATCCTGCTTTTTCCTAAAAACACGCCCGATTGGATTCACCGTAATAAAATGCGCCTGCTTTTCGCCGAAAAGGATGTTGACGGAAATGTAATTCTGTCCCTTGTGAATTTTCCAACAAGGCTCGGTCATGTAATCCGAAGTCGCAATCAGCCAATCGACAAATCCGTTTGAAGCGTAAACTGGCTGAATATCAAATTTATTGTTCGTCGCGGCAAATCCTTTTATCAATGCCTTGTACCATTTCCCGTTTTCCGAAAATTCCAAATAGTCGCCCTTGTACAAAATGTTTTGCTTGTCGCCGATTTTTAACTTTTTCGCTGTCGGCGGAATTCCACTCGGTCTTTGCGCGCATTTAAGTTTTCCTTTGTCGTCAAGCTCATCGTATCGAATGAATTGCGCCACGCATTTTGATTTTCCGCCTTCTTTTTCCGGAGGCACTTCCCATATAATCGCGCCGCAATAAGAATCCGTCGCGTAAAACCTGCTGACAGGACAATTTTTATTCAGCTTGATTTCTATCGGAACTTGGTCTTTGTTTTTGCACCGCAGTTTTTTTATTCCCGTTTCTTTCGAAAACTTTTGCAATGCGTCTTCAAATTTTTCGCCTTTATGCAATGCGATAAAATCATTGAGGCGATTTCGAATTTTCAAATCGATGATGTCATCGATATTCTTTTGACCAAGCGAAGCGATTGGCGTTCGCACGACGAAAATTTCTTCGTAAACTTTCACTTCAGGATAAATGTCTTTCAACGCACCGCGTGTTTTTCTGATGTCGCCTGTCTCCTGCAATTTACTTTCAAAATCCGCGCGGACTTTTTCGTCCTTTATTTTGGCAATTTCTTTTTCCGTGACTTTCGCAATCGGAATAATTTTTTCGCGCTTGATTTTTCCGAGAAGCGTCTCTTTTGAAAGCTTAGCCTGCCAACCGTGGTCGGGCTTGTGGCTCGGAACAATCGCCCGCACTTTTTCAACGAGTTCGGAATGAATGACAGGCATCTCGGGAACTTCGAGCCGGCTCTTTTGCCGAATCTGATTCAAGCGCGAAATCTGCTGAACCATCGAACGGTCAATGAGCGCAATCACCGCGGCATCGAGCGCGTGATGCCGATGGTCGTAGCGATTCTTTTTGTAAGTGCCGACCTGCTCGTCTTTCAATCCAAAATGCGCGACTTCTTCATTGCCGATTTTTCGCTTGAGAATCGAATCAATCTGCCATTTGTCGCGAAGGAGTTTCGTCATTCCGCCGTTCACAGACCAAACATTGTCGCACACGCTTTTCAAATATTTTAGCGCGGCTTTTGAAAGATATGCGTTGTCCGTGAGTTGCCGCGTGATGAAAGTGCTTTCCTTTTCAAAAGTTTCCATCGCGTCTTCGCTAAACCGAGAACGCTTGGCTTTATTTTGCAATGCGTTTGCCCGCGAAAGAATTTCGCTCCAGTTGTAACCTTTAGGATTACTTCCAAAAGCCTCGAACGGAGAACGCTCGCCTTTAAAGGCATTGCAACTTGCGTGCGCGACCGTTTTGTTCGACTCGGCATCGCAAAGCGTCCTGCCAAATGGCAGTATGTGTTCGATTTGGATTTCGTTCGTAAAAATTTCCGCGCCCGAAATTGACTTCCCGCAATAAATACATTTTCGTGGCAGGCCGTCCGCACCCAATTCTTCCCAAAGCCGATACTTCAATCTGTCGTCGCGGTTGGGATAAGAAATTTTGAAAGTTTCGCTGATTTTTTCATTTATAATTATGTTGCGTTTGGCATTTTCGTTTTGCCTCCTTTGCAAATCCGCTTTCGCCTCGCGGCTTGCTTTTAAGTCGCGCGAAAGTTCTACCACAATTTGCGCTGGCTTTTCGTATTCGCGAATCAAGGCATTCACGACTGTGCGCGTTTGATTCAGCGCGACATGAACCGTAGGATTCGCAATTTTTCCGTAGCGTTTTTCGGGATTCGTTTCTGGAGCGGAATTGTCCACGCCAGTCGTCGAGCCGACAAGCACTTTCCCATAATACGGAAGCTCATCGAATTTTTCAACGCTCTGGTCGGCGTATTTGTAGCCGAGCATTTCTACGGCGGCGACATATGTCGCACAATTTGCAAAGTCCTCCATTTTATGGACGATTTGTTCCGAAACTTCGCGGCACAGACTCGCAGTTCCCGAGGGTAAATTCATTTTTGAAATCGAGATTTTTTGTTCCTCTGACAAATCGTATTTTGAAAGGAAATCAAAAATTTCTTCATCTTCTTTTGCTTCAAAAATTTTTTCTACAATTTCATCTTGCTCTTCAAGGGAAAATTCATCCCACAATTTTCCGAAGCGTTTTTCATTACGCATGTTCACGACGGTGGGACATCCTTTCAATTCCGTTCTGTTTCCGCGTTCCAAATTAAAAACGCAATTCTTGTTCAAACAAAGCACCTTTCGCATCGCGTCGAATTTCACAGAATCTTTTTTGTAAAGCAAGTCAAGAATTATTTTTTCTTGCTCTTCGGAAATTGAGCGCGGCTTTCCTTGTTCATCGGTATAGTTCAAGTTGCGCACTTCTTGCAAGACGCGAAGCTTTTCACTGCACGGCATCGCTTTCCAAGTCCGCTCCTTTTCGGGCATAAACTGGCATGAACCGCGCTCTGGCGATTTTAGCGGACGCTGAAAAAATATCGATTCCCGAATTTTTTCCCAATCGACATTCGGGAAAAATTTTTCCTGCACGTTTTTTATCGCATCGAATTCCTCGATATACATTTGTCGAAGCGGATAATAATCCATCCGCCCGGGAACGAATCGCAAGCCGCCGTTCTTTTCCTTGTGCTTCCACAAAAATTCGCCGAGCGTCCTGCAATTTGATTCCCTGATTGCGTTCTGCAAATTGTTCTGCATGTCGGTTTGAGAAAGTTTTTCGGACTTTGAATTTTCTTTTTCAATAATTTCCTTGTTGTCCTTGCGATTGCTTTTGAAACCGCGCCGCACGGAAAGATTGAAAAGCACGCGGGCAAGTTCCACACTTTCAAGTCTTTCATCCAACGCCTTTACACGGAGTTCATACGGATTTAAATTTTTGAGCGCGGCCGCATCTTCTCTGTTTTTTGGAAAAAGACCTTGCTCCTGCAAAACGCGAAACGTTTCACATCGGCGGAGTTTTCGTCGGTAAATCAATTTTCGGCTTCCCCGCGCGTTGCGGCGTTCGACGGCGAGCGGCTCCTTTGTTTTCGGATCGCGCCCATCCGAAAAAATTCTCACTCCCATATCTTCCAAATTGTGTGGCGCGTCTTCCGCGTCAAGCGAATAAATCGCCCAACCAATCGAATTCGTCCCTAAGTCGAGTCCGAGCCTATAATTTATTTTTTCCTTTTCCATAAAATAATTATACGATAAAAATTCTTAAAACACAATATTGACAAAAATATTTTTTTGAGGTAAGATTTTTATACTGATTAATTTTTTTTTGTCAACCCGCTAACAAGGAAAGTGAAAACTTTCCGCAAAATGCTTTTTCATTCCGCTGGAATGTGAATGCGAAAAACTGAAAAAAGGAAGCCACGGCTTCCTTTTTGTTTTTAAAATGCGTAGCCTAATCAATATCAAAAAATTAAAAAAAATGGACACAAGATAAAAACTATCCGTGTCCATAAAAAATCGCCGTGAACAAGCGAGTTTTACAGAAAACCCGTCATAACTATTCACTATTCCTTATTCATTATTAACTGGCTACTTTGCCAACGCTTCGTCAAGCATCGCGCTGATTTTTTCTTTGTCCAAATGCGTTCCGATTATGCAAAGCTTTATCATCCTGTCGCCGAGCTTTTCGTCCCAATCTTTTTTGATTTCGGGATTTTCGCGCAGGATTTTCTCGCGCTCTGATTTTGGCGCGGCAGCCACCCATTGCCCCGAATATCCCGCCACGATTTGTCGGCCGGTCGTTTCGAAAACCCAAGCCATTTCAGGCTCGTCGGCAAACCACATCAAACCTTTCGAGCGAATGATGTTGCGCGGCCATTTGCTCGCCGCCTCGTCCAGTTTTTGCCTGTCGAACGCCGCGCGGCGATAATAGATGAACGAACCGATTCCGTATTCGTCCTCGCTTTCGCCTTCGTGCCTGTGCTCATGGTGATGATGTTCGTGCTCGCCATGATGATGCTCGTGTTCATCGTGATGGTGTTCGTGGTGATGATGCTCATGTTCGTGATTGTGCTCGTGCTCGTCATCATGCTCATCTTCGTCGACATCTTTGTTGAGTTCCGCGACCCAGCCCGCGCTTTCGTAAACTTTTTCAAAATCGAATTCATGCGTGCCCAAAATCTGTGAAAGTTCCACCTGGCATTTTGTGGTTTCGATGACGCGCGCATTCGGCTGAAGCTTTTTTACGACCGCGCGAATTTTCTTTAGCTGCTCTTCGTTCACCAAGTCCACTTTGTTTATGATGAGCGTGTTGCAGAATTCAATTTGCTGAACCAAAAGCGATTCAATGTCCTCTTCTCCCATGTCGTTTTTCAAAAGCGCGTTGCCTTCGTCAAACTCCGTCGCAAGCCTCATCGCGTCCACTACGGAAACCAAATTGTCGATGTAGCCTTTGTCGATTTGCTCCACCGCCTGCGCGATGGGCATCGGCTCGCAAACGCCGCTCGCCTCGATGAGAATATAGTCGAACTTTCCGGTTTTTATGAGCGACTCAATTTGTGCCACCAAATCAGTTTTGAGCGTGCAACAAATGCATCCGTTCGTCAGCGGAACAAGGCTCGACGAATCCGTGATGTTCGCTTCTTTTGAAATGAGCTTTTCGTCCACATTCACTTCGCCGATGTCGTTCACGATGACCGCGACCTTGTAGCCCTTTTGATTGTTGAGAATGTAGTTCAAAAGCGTAGTCTTGCCCGCACCCAAATAGCCAGCCAAAAGCGTGATTGGAATTTTTTTCATATTTTCTCCATTTCTTGTTGAGTTGTTAGAATTTTAAATATAGAAAATTCTCGTAGCGACGGTTCTGACACGCAAAAAAAATCTGCACAAGCGAAGCGCGGAAGCCTTTTTTGCGGGGCGGGTTCGTCGCGGGAGAGAATTTTTATTTATTATATTTTGCTTTTTGAATGTGGACTTTCGCGCCGTCGGGAACGGTGTCGTAAAACCATTTCGCGTTTTCCATCGAAAGGCGAATGCATCCGTGGCTCGCGGGCTGCCCCAACTTCGCCGCTTCCTCGGGAATCACATTGCCCGCCTCGTCAGTCGCGAGCGAATGAAAAAGCCAAGTGCCGCCGATAAAGCCGACCCACCATTTCGCGCCTTGTCCGAACTTCTTTGAAAAGAACGAAGTGCCGCGCTTTTGACCGCTTTCATTCAAAATGTAGTCGCCAAGCGGAGTGTCATTGTCGCCGTCAAGCAAACCAGTGGAACAAACCATTTCACGCACGAGCGCGCCCTTTTCGAATACATACGTTTTTTGGTCGTCAATGCTCACCACGACACGCCAGTCAGGACCATAGCCAGCAGGACCTGCGAAAACTTCCGCCGCGAAAATCGAAACGCTCAAAGCCAAAGCCGCAAGCGTCGTAATTAAGATTTTTTTCATAACATACCTTATTTGAAAGAATTCTATATTTAAATAATATAACAAATTTTTCGGGAAAAGGCAACAGGTGAAAAAGACGAAACTCACAATTGCAAAATCCGCGAAACAATGTTAAAATGAAATATGTTGCGATTTCCTTCAAAAATTTTTGTCGCGTTGTTTTCACAATTTTCTGTTTTCACACACTTCAAATTTTTTCCGCCGGTCTTCGCATTTTTCTTTGTAACTTTCACGCTTGCGATTTTCATAAAAATCCGCAAAATCCGCGCAAATAAAAAACGCGCCACTCGCGCCGAGCGTTGTGCTGAAGAGTTCAAAATCTTCAAGCCGCAAATTGATTTGTTTTTCGATGAACTTTCAAAACTAAAAGAAAATTTCATCACGCACAAAAACAAGATTTCTTTTTTGGAGAAATGGAAGAATCTTTCAGCGCAATTGAACTCGCTCAACATAAAGGAAAGGCATCCGCTTCATTCTGCCTACAGCGAATTCAAAAATATTTTGGAAAATTTCGATGCTGTCGTCGCGCAAAGCAATCGCGATTTTATCCGAAGCCAAAATGAAAAATTCGATTTTCTTTTTTCCAATATCGATGGAAAGTCACTTGACGCGCAGCAACGGGAAGTCGTGATTTCTGACGAGGACAGAACGCTCGTGCTTGCAGGCGCAGGCAGCGGAAAGACGCTCACGATTGCGGCAAAAGTAAAATATTTGTGCGATGCGCGCGGCGTTCTTGCAAGCGAAATTCTTTTGCTTTCATTCACGAAAAAATCTGCGGCGGAAATGACGGAGCGAATTCAAGGTCGGCTTGGAGTCCCGCTTGAAGCAACTACATTTCACAAAATCGGACTTGAGATTTTAAAAAGCGAAGCGGGATTTTGCCCTGAAGTTTTTGACGATTTAGAATTGTTCGTAAAGAAGTTTTTTGAAAACGAATTGTCACACCGTCAAGACCTTGTAAATCAGCTCATGGAATATTTTGCATACTATCTCGATGTTCCCACGGATTTGGAAGGCTGTTCGTCACTCGGCGAACTGTATGAGCGTGAAAAATCCTGCGACTTGGAAACGCTCAAATCAAAATTCGAAAAGGAAAAATTCATCGAGCAACGCCGCAAAGAGGGCGTGCAGTTTTTAACCACGTTCAAAGGCGAAAAAGTGAAAAGCATCGAGGAAACAAAAATCGCGAATTTCCTTTTTATGCATGGCGTAAATTACGAGTACGAAAAACTCTACCCTTTTGAAAGCGGCGACCTATTCCGAAAGTCCTACCGCCCCGATTTTTATTTGACCGACTACGACATATATTTGGAGCATTTTGGAATTTCCAAAGACGGCCGCGTTCCCTGGCTTTCGCACATCGAAGAAAAAAAATATTTGGACGGAATTGAATGGAAACGAAAATTTCACAAGATGAATGGAACAAAACTTTTGGAGACATACTCATATTACACGCGCGAGGGAGTTCTTCTTGAACGGCTGGAAACAATGCTGCGTGAAAACGGAGTTGAATTCAAGACGAAAAATTTCAACGAAATTTTCGAAACGATTTATGCGAAAAAAAGCGAAAAATATTTTTCGGAATTCACGAAACTGTGCGCCGCATTCATAACGCTTTTCAAGTCAAATAATCTGTGCGAAGATGATTTTAAACGATTTAAAAAAAATTCGCGCCAGAACGAAAACAAATTTATGTCCGAGCGCACTTGCCTTTTTATGGACATCGTAAAAGTTGTTTTTGCAGAATATCAAGATTATCTTGAGCAAAACGGCGCAATCGATTTTTCGGACATGATAAATCGTGCGGCAGAAAAAGTTAATGACGGTGCGCGCATTCAAAAGTTCAAGTATGTCATCGTTGACGAATACCAAGACATTTCCAAGTCGCGCTTCAATCTTTTGCAGTCGATAGTCGATTCAAGCGGCGCGAAGCTTTTGTGCGTTGGCGACGACTGGCAGTCAATCTACAGATTCGCAGGAAGCGACATCGGATTGTTCACCGAATTTGAAAAATATTTTGGTTTCGCCGACATCTTGAAAATAGAAAAGACCTATCGCAACTCGCAGGAATTGCTCGACGAGGCAAGCGAGTTCGTTTTGAAAAATCCCGCGCAACTTGAAAAAAAATTGAAGTCGGAAAAGCATTTGAAATATCCGCTTGTGTTTTGGGGCTACGATGAAGAGCCTAGCAATGCTTTGGATGCAATCATAAAAAAAATCATTGCCGAATTCGGAAAAGAAAAGTCGATTTTGTTTTTAGGGCGAACGAACTATGATTTTGGAATCTTGAAAAAATCAGGGCTTTTTAAAATCATCAAAACTTCGCGCGATGAAAAGATTTCGTACATCGAATCTCCCGAAACTCCGATGGCTTTTCTTTCCGTTCACAAATCAAAAGGCTTGGAGGCGGACAATGTTGTCATTTTGAATTTCAAAAATGACAGGCTCGGCTTTCCGAATCAAATCACGGATGACACTGTTTTGAATTATGTTTTGACGCACGATGAAAAATTTCTTTTCGCAGAAGAACGGAGGCTCTTTTATGTCGCAATCACGCGCACGAAAAACCGAACTTTCATTCTCACGGACAACAAATCGCCTTCGATATTTTTCGGGGAATTTTCAGAATCAGAAAAAACATGCTTTGTCTCCACGAATAAAAATTCAAGCAAAGAAAAAACAAAATGCCCTGTGTGCAAAACCGGCAATCTGCTCGAAGTGCGAGGCAAGGAGAAAAATTTCATCAGCTGCTCCAATTTCCCAAAATGCCGCTACCACTTGAATGACATCACCATTTTGCAAAGCCCCAAGCAGTGCCCGGAATGCGGCGGATTTTTAGTCAAGAGAAAAGGGCGCGGGCATTGGTTCGCAGGCTGCACAAACTACCCCTATTGCTTGCACACGGAGGGGATGTAGGAATGTTGATTTTTTATTTTTTAATGATATAATTACTGTTGCTTTCTAATGTGAGAAAAAAATGCAAGAACAAACCCCGACAGGAGAAATCCTTGTTTACCAAAATGATGACGGCTCACTCAAACTTGATGTGCACCTGCAAGATGAAACGGTGTGGCTCAATCAGGCGCAGTTGGTCAGGCTTTATGCTTCAAGCAAGGCGAATGTCAGCGAACATATCAAAAATATTTTTGAAGAGGGCGAGCTTGATGAAAAAGTGGTTGTTCGGAATTTCCGAACAACCAGTCAGCATGGCGCGATAGAGGGGAAGACGCAAAGTCATGATGTAAAACATTACAACCTCGATATGATTATTTCATTGGGCTATCGCATCAAGTCTTCTGTGGCAACAAAGTTTCGCCAGTGGGCTACGGCGCTGCTCAAAGAATACATTGTCAAAGGCTTTGCAATGGATGACGAGCGCTTGAGAAATCTTGGCGGCGGCAATTACTGGAAAGAGCTTTTGGAGCGAATCAGAGACATTCGCTCGTCGGAAAAGGTTATGTACAGGCAAGTGTTGGATTTGTATGCCACAAGCGCAGATTACAATCCAAGATCCGCCGAGTCGATTGCATTTTTCAAGATGGTTCAGAACAAACTCCATTACGCAGTTCACGGACAAACTGCCGCAGAAGTTATTTACAATCGAGCCGACCACAAAAAGCCTTTTATGGGGCTGAAGACCTTTGCTGGAGACTTTCCGCAAAAGAAAGACATTGTGGTGGCAAAAAATTATCTTGATGAAAAAGAACTCAAAGTCTTGAACAACATTGTTTCGGGATATTTCGATTTCGCTGAAAATATGGCTCTTGAACATACAAAAGTGTATATGCAAGATTATGTTGAAAAACTTGACAAAATGCTGACTGCCGACGGACGAACGCTTTTGGACGGCGCGGGCAAAATCAGCCATATCCTTATTAAATAGCGAGTTTGATTAAAGGCAGTTTCGGAGAAGCAGAAAGAAACACGAAACTCTGTAGTAAAGCACGAAAAACATCGTCGCATCCCTCACCTTCTAATAAAAGGTCTTTGATTTGCCGATATTCAAATACAAGGCAGAAAAAAATGAAAGAATCACTATTGGACAAATTGGAATCGCTCTTAAAAAATGAATCGGCATATTGCGCCGATGATGGAACACTCCTTAAAAACAAAATCGCGCAGGACGCATCGCAATTTTCTCCGTCATTGCTTAAGTTGCTTTTAAGCGACAATGACACGAAAAAGGCGTTTTTCGCCGAAGCCGATGGAATCACCATATTCAACAGCATGAAGTTCGCGCAATTTTTGTCGAGCAAAAATTTTCTTCCTGACAGCTACACTTCTTACAAAAACAAAATCAGTCTGAATGTGGCAAATATTACGGGGGGGGGTATTCAATATTTACAAATCAGGATGTCGTGCTTGACTTTCCGTACAAGGACTGCATTCTTGAAGGCGGACAGACAAAGGACGACCAAAAACGCGCGGAAATTTTCTACAACGAAATTTTAGCCCCTGAACAAGTGACAAACCTGCTTGCCCCCAAAGCGTTCTGCAACGCCAAAAGATACGATGAAAACGGCGAGCATAAAATCGATTCGATTTCCCAAAACGACAACCTTATTATAAAAGGCAACAACCTCATCGCGCTTTCAAGCCTGCTCGAACGCTACAGGGGCAAGGTAAAGTGCATTTACATCGACCCGCCATACAACACTGGCAGCGACAGCTTCGGATACAATGACAACTTCAACCATAGCACCTGGCTTGTCTTTATGAAGAACAGGCTGGAACTGGCGAGAAAACTGTTGAGAGATGACGGCGCGATTTTTGTGCAATGCGATGACAATGAACAGGCGTATTTGAAAGTATTGATGGATGAAATTTTCGGGAGAGAGAATTTTGTTTGCAATTTTATTTGGCAGAAGAAAACAGGTGCTTCGGACGCTAAAAATATTGCTGTAATTACGGAATATATTTTGTGTTATGCAAAAACACTTGTTCCAAATTTATTTAAATTCAATATGGAATCTTATGATATAAACAGATATAAATATTCTGATGAACATATTGAAAGTCGTGGAAATTATTACATTGACAATCTAGACAGAGGCGGTCTTTCATACAGCGACTCTTTGAATTATGGAATAACCTGTCCCGATGGAACCATAACATTTCCGAATGGGAGAACAAAATATAAAAATGATGGCTGGATTTGGAAATGGGGAAAGGAAAAAGTAAAGTGGGCATTGGAAAATGATTTTCTTGAATTTAGAAAATCTGATACAAAAGAATCTGGTTGGGCTGTTTGTTACAAAAACTATTTATTTGTTGACAATGAAGGAAAAACAACAGAACGTTCTGCTCCATACAAAAATTTAATCCTTGATGTTTTAAATAATGATGCTGCAAGAGAACTAAAAAATCTTTTTGACAACAAAGCGTTTTCATATCCAAAAGCTGAGGAGTTGATTCAAAAGTTTATTCATTATATTACTAACCCCTCCGACATCGTTCTAGACTTCCATCTCGGCTCCGGCACAACCGCCGCAGTCGCGCACAAGATGGGGCGGCAATACATTGGCGTGGAGCAAATGGACTACATTCAAACCATCGCCGTGGAACGATTGAAGAAAGTCATCGCTGGCGAGCAAGGCGGCATCTCAAAGGCTCAAGGCTGGCAGGGCGGCGGCTCGTTCGTCTATTGCGAACTTGCCTCTCTCAACGCCTCTTATGTTGAAAGAATTTCTTCTTGCAAGGCGGAATCGGAAATAATCTCGCTCATCGAAGAAATCTTGCAAAGCGACTTCGTTTCAAGCGCGGTGCTTCCGTCAAAAATCGACACGAACGCCGCCGACTTCAAGGAACTTTCGTTCGATGACAAAAAGAAATTCGCGCTTGAACTTTTGGACAAGAATTTGCTCTACATAAACGAAGCCGATATGGACGACGAAAGCGTAAACCATAAAACGCTGGAGATGAGCGACAAGGAATTCACGAGAAGTTTTTACGGCAAGGGCAGCACGGAATGACCAGGCAATATCTTTATCAAGAACTGGAAAGCGCGAAGAAATTCGGCGCGTACAAAGAGCTTCCGCAATTCATAAGGGACAATCTCAATCCGTCGTTTGAGCTGCGCCCGTATCAGGAAAACGCGCTCTGCAATTTCATAACCTATTTTGAAACGCCCACGATGCGCGCTGGAAAGCAAATCCACACGCTCTTTCACATGGCGACAGGAAGCGGAAAGACCTTGGTGATGGCGGCCCTCATGCTCTATCTTTTTAGGCAAGGCTACCGCAACTTTTTGTTTTTCGTGAACCTTTCGCAAATCGTAAGAAAGACCGAGGACAATTTTTTGAATCCCTCATCCTCAAAATATCTTTTCGCGAAGAAAATTAAAATTGACGGGCGCGAAATCAGGATAAACAAGGTTTCCAATTTTCAGGACTGCAACGAGAACGAGATAAATGTGCTGTTTGACACGACGGCGGCCCTTCATTCGGATTTGTTTGCGCAAAAAGAAAACGCCCCGACGATTGACGATTTCTTGTGGGGAAAGACTGTGCTGATTGCGGACGAGGCGCATCATTTGAACGCCTCCACGAAGCGCGGAGAAACAGGCGAAAACGACACTTCGTGGGAATGCACGATTTCAAAAATACGGACGGCGAACGAGCAAAACATAATGCTGGAATTCACGGCGACTTGCGATTTACAAAATCCGCTGATACAAGACAAATACGAGGACAAAATCATTTTTGACTATCCGCTGAAACGCTTCCGCGCCGACAAATACTCGAAGGACATCTACACAGTGCGAAGCGATTTTCCGCAAGACGAGAACGGACGTTTCATGCGCATTTTGCAGGCGTTGATTTTAAGCCAATATCGTCTGAAGAGATTTGAAAGCATTCGGCAAAACGCGAAGCCAGTTGTCCTCCTTAAGTCAAAAACGATAAAAGAAAGCCAGGCGAACAGGATTTCCTTTGAACAGAAATTAAAGGAATTGAATGCGGAAAAAATCGAGGAGTTGAAGCATGTTTCAGCGCAAAGCAAGTTGATGGCGCAAGCGTTCACCCACTTTGAAGAAAACGGCGTTTCGCTTGAAAACCTTGCGGAAGAAATAAAGCGGGATTTTTGCTCCGAACGCACCATCGATGTGAACAATGAATCGGAACTTGAAAAAAATCAAATTCTTGTCAATTCGCTTGAAGATGCGGACAATCCCTACCGTCTCATTTTTGAAGTTGAAAAACTCGACGAAGGCTGGGACTGCCTGAATCTTTTTGACATTGTGCGCCTGTATGAAACCCGCGATTCAAAAGGAAGCAAGCCCGGAAAATCAACGGTGAGGGAAGCGCAACTCATCGGACGCGGCGCACGATACTTTCCGTTTGTTGCAAAAGACGGAGAAGAAAAATACAAGCGCAAATTCGACTTTGACATAGACGAGCCTTTGAGGATTTGCGAGCAACTTCATTATCACTGCCAAGAGAATTCCCGCTATATTTCAGAACTGAACAACGCGCTCAAAGAAGTCGGCATAGACGACATCGACAATCAAAACAAAGTATGCTGTGAAAACAAATTAAAAGAGGAATTCAAGCGCGACGAGCTTTACAAATCGGGCGTTGTGTTCTTGAACAAAAGCGAAAACAAAACATATAAAAGCGTGAGCGACATCGCTGAAATCAAAGGCGAATATTCTGCAAGTCTTTTTCAAGGCGCAATCCAAACGGAGCGGCTGATGGACGATGGCGAAATCATGGCGCAGCATTATGAACTTGAGTCCGATTCTAGCGCAAGCGTTCATACCATACGAACAAGTTTTTCAAAAATTGCGAAAGAAATAAACTGCAATCTTTTGCGCTTTAATGCAGAGCATTTTCCGTTCTTCAATTTCAGGAACATAAAGAATATGTTTCCCACCGTAAAGTCGTTCAAGGAATTCTTGAGTGACACGAAATGGCTTGGAAAAACAGAAATTGTCATTTCGTCAAATCATGAAAAGCAAGATGAGCTAAACGCCACCGAATGGAATAGAGTCTTGAAAAAGGTATTCGCGCAGATTGCAGAGGAACTTTCAAGAAAGTCTGTGTCGCAAAGTGGCTCAAAAGAATTCTTCCCCACTCCCATAAAAGATGTTTTCAAGGACACAAAGAGATTTTATGCAAAATCGCAAAGCAATGATGAAGGAGAAGGCGTCGCGCAATCGCAATGCGGAGGAAACGAAACCGATGGAAATTCGCTCAAAATGGATTTGAAGGACAAAGACTGGTATGTCTACCGTGACAATTTCGGAACAACAGAGGAGAAGCGATTTGTAAAATGGTTCTCAACTTATGTGGACAAGTTCAAGGAAAAATATTCAAATGTGCGCCTTGTGCGGAACGAACTTCAAGCGTCGATATATTCGTTCGACGACGGAAAAAGATTCGAGCCTGATTTCTTGCTTTTTCTGAAAAACAAGAAGACATGCGAATATGAATACTTGCAGATTTTCTTCGAGCCGAAAGGCGAACACTTGCTTCAAAATGACAAATGGAAGGAGGACTTGCTGATGCAGCTTGAAAAAGAGTCAATTCCGACTGTAAAATTCAAGGATGACCCAAAGTACAAAGTGTATGGCGCACATTTTTTCTGCCACGGAATAAAGGATGCAGAACTCAAAGAGGATATGGAGAAAATTCTCGCCATATAAAAATTCCGCCGCAGAAAACAAAATGCCCTGTGTGCAAAACCGGCAATCTGCTCGAAGTGCGCGGCAAAAAGAAAAATTTCATCCGCCACTCCAATTTCCCAAAATGCTGCTGCCATTTGAATGACATCATAATTTTGCAAAGCCCCAAACAGTGCCCGGAATGCGGAGGATTTTTGGTCAAGAGAAAAGGACGCGGGCATTGGTTCGTGGGCTGCACAAACTATCCGTATTGCTTGCACACGGATAGGGATGTAGCGCATTCCTGCCCTACTCTGCAAAAATTATGCTTGTCCTGTCAAAAAGAACAAATGCATTTGCGAAAATAAATTCGATGGAAAGGCAAAAATACATCCTAAAGAATTAGTTGATTTTTCGAATCTCGCAGAACAACTTATGGACATTGCATCGAGTGCTATCTTTTGAATCCCGCTTGGCATTTGCTTCTGCAAGTCTTTCGGAATTAGCAATTGCAATTTTCAATTGCGGCTTTAACTTTGAATAAAGGCTTGCACAAGAAAGCCATTTTTTTGTTATTGAATAACCGATGATGTGTTTTTGCAAGCCTTTGATTGCTTCGCTTTGATTTTCATAAAAATGTTTTGGCATTTCATAATGGAGTAAAAACCAAATTTCAAACGCCGGAAATGAATCGGCAAAATGCATTCCTAAATTTTTTGCTTCGTTAAAAAGAGATTTTAAATTATCATTAATGCCGTCTCTCCCAATCGCATCCCCATCAAATACGCACCAAACAGAATCAAATGCCCCCGCCTTGCATTCTCGGATTGCAGTTTCCAAAATCGTTTTTACAGAAGGATTGAAATCCACGCTAAAATAGCGCGTGAATTTCAACTTCGAGTTTTCCATGAAAACTCGCTTATTTACTGTTGTTTCTCGCTTCGCTACGAAACAACCTTTGCGACCAGTTCCCGAATTTGACAATTCGCTTACTGTCGCAAATTAAGGAACTACGCCTTGCAAGTTTTGGCGTTATGGTCACACCAGGGATGCGCTCAATCGATTTCATCTCGGAAAAATAAATCTGTTCTGTCTGCCCCTCAACAATTACAAAAAACGCCAAAATTAGCGTCAAAGATGTTGCCGCTAATTTTGGTGCGAGTTTTTTTAAAACTCGCTTATTTATTGCAACTTCTCATTACATTGCGAAGTTGCATTTTCAAATAGCAAAAAAGTTGAAACTTCTTTGCTATTTGAAAACATATGGAATGTTTTGTTTGGCTTTAATTGGTTAGTTCTTCTCGGCACAAAGCAGCCTCCTCAAAGCGTTGATGTCTATATTCGGCAATGCGCCGAATTTATCCGCCTTGTAAAGCCTCTTTCTTGAAACTTCCTTTCGGATTCCTGTGTAATCAGATATGGAACTGTATTTGCTTGAGCCGTCAGTCGCCCTATTGCAAAACCAAATTTCATCATCGCGAAGCAAGCCGGAATCAAGCAACTCTTGATTGTGCGTGGTAAAAAGCATTTGGGAATCGACAGAACATTCAAGAAAAAGTTGTATGAACATTTCCAAAAGCTCCTGATGCAAAGATGATTCCAGTTCATCGATAAAACAAACGCTCGGTTTTTGAGTGATTTCAATCAAAGGCAAGGCAAGCTCCATAATTCTTTGCGTTCCCGCTGATTCAAGGAAAAAAGGAAGCTCGCAGTCATTTGCGTAATGATGGACAAAACGTATCTTTCGATTCACAGGACGCTCTCCATGCATTGCAATTTCCCTTTGAATTTCCATTGGATACTGAGCAAGAATGTTATCGGGCACTTCTTCCCTTTTGATTCTTATTTCCGAGATATTTCCAAAATCGGAAAAAGAGAGCAGGCTTATCACTTTATTTTTGAAGTCTGAATCCTCTTCCACTCTTTGAGCAATATACGGCGAATAAGAATGCTTTGAAAAATTTAAAAGTCCAATATAGCGATTTTTAAAGTGATTGTAGATAAAAAAGAAAATTGGATGCCGCGCCTGCGCCCCCGCCGAAATGAGAGAGCAGTTGTCGCGTGTCATACCCTCGATTATTTTTTTTGCGCCGGTAACATCCGTTCCCCATTTGACGGAAAGCCCTTTCTTTCTGTCAAAGACGAGTTTGCGTTGTCCTTTGGGAGAGTAAAAAAGAGATTCTTCGAGAACGCTCGTTTTATTCAGCTTCAACTTGTACTCATAACGAATGACATCAATTTTTCTTTCAAAGTCTTCCGCATAAAAAATGAGTTCAAATTCGCCAGGCGCATTTTGTGTCTCCACATCGAACATAAAGGGAATAAAATGCATATTCTCGGTCGGTTGAAGCCTGGCAAAAGATTCAATCATTATCGCAACATAATAATCGAATGCCTCAGCCATTTTTGTTTTTCCCGAAGCGTTTGCACCGTACAAACAGGCAAGCTTCAGGAACTTCTTTCCTCCATACTCAATGCAATGCGTTTCATCGCTTGTCGAGTCTCCCACTGCCTCAAAACTAATAGTCTGCCGCTCCTTTATCGAGTAGGTATTTGTAATTGAAAATTCAAAAATCATTGTCAGTCCTTGATAAAAATATACACAATTTTTGATTTTTTGTCTAGAATTAACGGGAAATTTGCAGAAAAGGTGGGAGAAGTGATGTAGATTTATAAAAGTGCAAGGTTGACAAAAGGAATGGAAATGGAATATAATGAAAATTGAATAATGTATAATTTTGCGTATATTCCATAACAAAATATACTGGAGTTTTTATGTCTGAAACTGAAAACATATTAAAAGTCCGTGATGATAATGAAATTATAAAATTTTGTAGAACAAATGAAGGTGACTATTCTCTATTAGAAAATACGAAATATTCATGGCTAAAGTGCAGTGATAAAATTACAACATTTGAATTACGACAACGGATAGAACCGTGGCTTACCGCTTTGTTTCAATCAGAGCATTTATCTTTGTTAGTTGGATCTGGCTTAACAAGAGCAATAGCAAATTTAACAGAACAAAATGCTACATCTTTAGGTAAAGCGCATTTTTCTGTATTTGATGACTGCATACAAGGGATTGCCGAAATATCTGCCAGAAAAGCAGGGCGTGATAAAGGCAATTTTGAAGATGAAATCAGAACCGCCAATGAATTATTATATGGACTGAAAATCATTCAAACAACAAAAGAGAGAGATATTTTCGATGATGAAAAATTATCATTACTAGAAGAAAAAACGATAAAATTAGAAAAGGAAATTTCGAAAAAACTACAAGATTTTGCAAATTCAATTTTAACCAGCGAAAGAAACATAATTTCAAATCAAGATAAAACTGAAAATGCAATGAATATTCTTGTTAATTTCCTTATGAGTTTTGCTAGTAGAAATGGAACAAGAGATAGACTCCAAATCTTTACAACAAATTATGATAGAATATTAGAGGAAGGAGCAGATTTAGCGGGCTTGCGTCTTATCGATAGATTTGTGGGTAATTTAACCCCTATATTCAGATCTTCTAGAATCGATGTTGATATGCATTATAATACGCCTGGAATTAGAGGGGAGCCAAGATACCTCGAAGGCGTTGCACATTTCACAAAATTGCATGGCTCGATTGATTGGATTCAAACAGGTGAAAACATCAGGAGATTTGGCTTACCTCTTGGAGCGGAATCGATAACTCCATATTTAAATGCTGCAGACTTAAAAAATGCAAATGCTCAAAAAATGATGATCTATCCCAATTCTTCCAAGGATAAGGAAACTGCTCAATATCCTTATGTTGAAATGTTCAGGGATTTTGCAGCAGCCGTGTGTCGTCCAAACAGCACTATTGTTACCTATGGTTATAGTTTTGGTGATGACCATATAAATAGGGTTATAAGAGATATGTTGACAATTCCTTCTACACATCTTACGATTATTTCTTTTGACGATCCATTAGGAAGAATCATTGATTTTTACGAAAAAGCAAACAGAGAATCGCAAATATCTTTATTAATAGGTCATGAACTTGGTGATATTACGAAGTTAACAAAGAATTATTTGCCAAAGTCGGCTATAGATAGAAATAGCTTCCGATTGAATGAAATTTTAAAAGAAAGATATAATTACACTGAAAAAGAGAACGTAAAAAGACTGGAGATGTAGACGAATGAATTGTACTCCTATAGAACAACAGGCAGCTTTACAAATAGGAACTGTAGAATTTGTGTCGCCTGATGAAATAAAGGTAAAATTAGACATTGAAGCTCCTGATAGTATTTCATTAACAAATGGTGTGCCAAAGCCTTTTCCTCGGATAAATAATTATGTTCTTATTCATATTGAAGAGGGGTTCATTGTAGGACAAATAGAATGGATTACAATTGAGGAGACTCCATATCCAAAACGCAAGGGACTTAATGATTTTGGTATAGTCGATTTACCATATCCAACAAGAAAAATGTCTCTTAATCCAATCGGAACTTTGATAGTCAGCGATGCTTCATTGAATAAAATAGAATTTCATAGAGGTGTTAATATTTTTCCTTCCGTAGGTGACACTGCATTTCTTCCTACACAAAATCAATTAAAAGCAATTATAGAATCTGGAGAAAATAGACGAGTAAAAATTGGAACAAGTCCATTGGTTGATAATGCAGAAATTAGAATTGATCCAGACAGATTATTCGGTCGGCATTTGGCTGTATTAGGTAATACAGGAAGTGGGAAATCTTGTTCTGTTGCAGGCTTGATAAGATGGTCTCTAGAACAAGCTAAAGAAATTACATATAAAAATAAAAAAGAAAAACCAAACGCAAGGTTTATTATATTAGATCCTAATGGGGAATATAAAAGAGCTTTTGCAGATTATGAAGGTCTCCGATACTTTAGTGTTGAACCTTCTGACAAAGAAAACAGTCTAAACATTCCAATATGGTTTTGGAATACTGCGGAATGGTATGCTTTTACTCAAGCATCTGGTAAAACTCAAAAACCAATCCTCAGACGAGCTTTAGGGGAAATAAGAATTGGACAAAAATTTGATAGTACAACAGAAGATATAAAAAAACTAACTTTGCGACGGTATCTTTCATATCAGAAAATTTTATTATCTAATTATATTAATACGAATTTTATAAAAGAGGAACCAAATAAATTTGGTAATTATTTGAAATCCTTATATGATGACTTGCTAAACAAAAAAGAATTGTTTACAGAATTATCTGAATTAATAAATATAGTTTCTTCAACTATTGAAAACAACAAAAAATCATTTAAAGATAAAGGAACAGGTGAAACAGTAACCTATTATACACCATTCGTTGAATCAAGTATTGAAATAATTGTGTCTAAATTAGATGATATACTTTCTGAAATAGGTGGAATTGTATATCCTAACAACTTAGGAGCGGACACGCCTATTGAATTTGATCCACATGAATTTGTTGATTATATTGAAACATTGGCAATGCAAGAAAAGATGTCGCAATATATTGACTTTCTAATTTTAAGAATAAAAACTATGTTGTCTGATGTAAAAATGAAAAATATTGTAGCCAATCAAGAAAGAATTTCTCTGCTTGATTGGCTAGAAAAATATATTGGAAAATCAGATAATTCAAATGGAACTATAACTATTATTGATATGTCACTAGTGCCTGCCGAATTATTGCATATTTTAACTGCCGTTGCTTCTAGAATGATTTTCGAAGCTTTACAAAGATACAGAAAATTAGATAAAGAACATAGATGCTTACCAACTGTTTTAGTTGTTGAAGAAGCGCATAATTTTATAAAGCGTTACCGAAGTGAAACTGAAGAACAGCCTGCTGAAGAAATATGCTGTCAGGTATTTGAAAAAATTGCAAAAGAGGGAAGAAAGTTTGGATTGGGATTAGTTTTATCTTCGCAGCGACCATCTGAACTGTCTCCAACGGTATTATCCCAATGCAATTCATTCCTATTACATAGAATAAATAATGATAAGGATCAGGAACTTGTTTATAGGTTTATCCCCGATAATTTAAAAGGATTGTTGAGAGATTTACCATCTTTACCGTCAAGAAATGCCATTCTCTTAGGCTGGGTTTCTGAACTGCCTTTACTTGTAAAAATAGACTGTTTGCCAAAAAGCCAACAACCACAATCCGACGACCCTGATTTTTGGAATGTGTGGACTAGAGAAGTTGAAAGAGAGGTTGATTGGGAATCAATAGTCAATGATTGGCAAGGTAATGAAACTATAATATAAAATATGCAATTATTCAATGCTGATTGCCTTGATGCAATGAAAAATTTAGAAAATTCCTCAATAGATTTGGTTCTCACAGACCCTCCATATAACCTTGGAAAATTTATGGAAAACAGGGATACTAATCTTGCAAAAATGAGGGATAATTTTTTTGGTGCCGCAGGTTGGGACAATCTTTCCTATGACCAATGGAAAAATGCTATGGAGACCCTTTTTTTTGAATGTTCTAGAGTTATGAAAAAAGGCTCTTCTATGATTATATTTATGTCTTTAATACGGATTGAGACAATCGTAAAAATTGCGGAAAAACACGGTTTTTATTATAAAACAACGGGCATTTGGCACAAATTGAACCCAATGCCAAGGAATATGAATTTGCACTTTATAAATTCGACTGAGGCTTGGCTTTATTTTACATATAAAACACGAACGGGCACTTTTAACAATAACGGCGAAGCTCTACATGATTTTATTGAAACTTCGTTGACTACATCAAAAGAAAAAAAATATGGCAAGCATCCAACACAAAAACCATTGGATTTGGTTGCACAACTTATAAAAGTTCTTTCAAACAAAAAGGATGTCGTTCTAGATCCTTTTATGGGAACAGGAACAACTGGAGTGGCGGCGTTAGAAAATGAACGAGACTTTATTGGAATAGAAATAGAAAAAAAATATTTTGATATAGCACAACAAAGAATCAAGGATATTAACGGTGAAACCAAAGGTCATTGACTTGTTCGCTGGAGTTGGCGGATTATCGCTTGGATTTGAAAACAAAGGTTTTGATATAATTCTCGCAAATGAATACGATGCAAGCATTGCAGATGCGTACAAGTTAAACCATAAAAACACAAAAATGATTATTGGGGATATTACAAAATTAGATTTGGAAAACATTTTTTCGCAATATGAAAATAAAATCGATGTAGTAATTGGCGGACCGCCTTGTCAGGGATTCTCGCAAAAGGGAAAACGAAAAAGCATTAATGACAAAAGAAATTTTCTTTTTCAATATTACATAAAGGTAGTAAACTTGATAAAGCCAAAGTATTTCGTGATGGAAAATGTACCAAATTTGTTGACTACTGAAAATGGCTTTTTTGGAAATGAAATAAAAGAACTTTTCAAAGAACTTGGTTACAATTTAAATGCGGGAGTTTTGAATGCTGCAGATTACGGTGTTCCTCAAAATAGAAAAAGAGCGGTTATAATAGGAAAATTGGATTCCCTGATTCCGCTTGAATTGCCGAAGCCACATAAAGAAAAGACAACAATTTGGGATGCCATTAGCGATTTAGCCTATTTAAATTCTGGTGAAGGAGAGAATGTGTCTGAATACAAGAATCCTCCTCAAAGTGAGTATCAGAAAAAGCTTCGTAAAAATAGCAATTCAGTGAACAATCATGTTGCGACAAATCATTCAAAACTTGCTTTAGAACGATTGAATTTAATACCTCCAGAAAAGGGAAAGGAAACATTGCCAAAGGAACATATAACAAAATCTATTTACAGCGGAACTTGGTCAAGGATGAAAAAGGCTGGGCAATCTGTTACGATTACTACTCGATTCGATACTCCGTCATCTGGCGAATTTACTCATCCTTTTTTGAATAGAGCCATTACAGTTAGAGAAGCCGCGAGAATCCAATCTTTTCCTGACGCATTTATTTTTACAGGAAACAAAATGTCCCAAATGAAGCAAGTAGGTAACGCAGTGCCACCTTTAATGGCAGAAGCGATTGCTGAGGTAATATTAAAAGATATGAACAAGGAGCAATACAATGGAAAGACCTGATAACTTGAAGAACTATCCTGTCAGAGATTTGAAACTTGGAATAAAATCTTCTCTGCCAAAACCAAAAGCAACAATTGCGCTATTTATATTGATATGGAAAATAATGGACAAACCATCTTCTATAACTTATGCCTATGAAAACGATGAGAAACTAAATTTTAAGAAAGAGATTTTTGAAAAAATTGAATCATTGCTCAATTCAAAAAATATTAATGAAAATAGACTGCAAAATTGTATTGCCGAAAACAATCTTCTAACATCACAGTTGGAAGCCTTGATAGTCGCTTTTGAGCTTGTTTGGCCGTTAGGCAAGATAGAATTTGAAAATGGCATGACAAATACAGCGGAGCGAACAGGTGGTTTAAGATATTCCAAGAAAATTTATTTTACAATAAATATGGATTTTATTGATTTTTCATTTCAAAACGAAGAAAGTCTTTTTTATGATGTTTTGCTTAATTGGATTGGCTTGTCTGAAATAAGAATTGAAACTAAAATAGAATCTAGGTTAATAAAACTTTTGACTTTAATATCTGAAAAGGCAGTCTATAAATTGCAATCTGATAATACAGATGTAATCTTTAACAATCTTTCCATATATTCAAAAGTATTGAAAAATTTAAGTCTTGACATAAAAGGTGATGTAGAAGCAAAAGGTTCATTAAGAATATTATTAAGCGAATTGCGAGAGAATTTAAATTCATATCTTGTATATGATGGAAATCATGTAGTTTTAAATTCAAAAACTAAAAATGAATTGACTCCTTATGCAAAGCGTGTCGATACATATTTGTTATTGACAAATGAAAAAAATGTGGTTGTGTCAAATAATAAAGATTATTCACATGACATTCCCTTCCCCCACAACCGCATAATCTTCGGCGCACCTGGCACTGGCAAAAGCCACTTGCTTGAACAAGAGCGCAGCAAACACTTTGACGATGCGCACTACGAGCGCGTAACATTCCACCCGAATTACTCTTACGCCCAATTTGTCGGCGCGTACAAGCCGATTGCGCTGAAAAATACGGAAGGCAAGGACGACATCACCTACGCATTCGTTCCCGGTCCTTTCATCCGTGTGCTGGCGAAGGCGATGCAAAATCCTTCCGAGAATTTTCTTCTTGTCATCGAAGAGATAAACCGCGCGAATGTGGCGGCGGTCTTTGGCGATGTGTTCCAGTTGCTTGACCGTGACGAAAGCGGAAAGAGTGAATATCCGATTGACGCGGGCGAGGACTTGAAAAACTATTTGAAAGAGCAAGGCATTTCCCTTGACGATGGAAAAATCGCGATTCCCGAGAACATGTATATTTGGGCGACAATGAACAGCGCCGACCAAGGTGTGATGCCGTTGGATGCTGCGTTCAAACGGCGATGGGAATTTGAGTACATTGGAATCAACGAAAACGAAAATCAGGTTGCGTCCTATGAAATTCCAAATGCGAAAACTTCCGATGACGGCACCACCGATTTCAGTTTTGTGAATTGGAACGACTTCAGAAAGGCATTGAACGAAAAACTAAAAAACTTGCAAGGAACGACCGTAAACGAAGACAAGCTTTTAGGTCCGTTTTTTATCGGTAAGCAAAGCCTTGAAACTGCGAAAGAGAAGCCCGAAGATTTTGTCCGCCTTTTCAAAAGCAAGGTATTGATGTATCTGTACGAAGATGTCTGCAAGATGAATCCACGCGCTTTGTTCACTGGAATTGCAGATGGCAGAAGACTGCATTATTCCGATGTGTGCGCAGCATTCGACAAAATGGGAGTTGGAATTTTCGGCGATGATGTTGTGAAAGCATCAAACGGAGAATCGAATGGCTAAAAAGAAAGCGGAAATTACGGTGCGGTCAAGCGCGGCGGAATATTTGACATTCATCGCCGCCAGTGGCGACAATCCAGAAAGCATCGAGGTTCGCTACGAAGATGAAAACATTTGGCTCACGCAAAAGATGATGGCAACATTGTATGGAGTTACCGTGCCAGCAATGGCAGATTGGGAAGAACGGCTCAATAGATTTTTGACGCTTTGGGATCACGATATATTGCAGGACAAAGGCCGCGTTACGCACGAAATTGCAAAGGCGCTTTCAGAAACCGAATTCGAGCAATATCGTGTCATTCAGGACAAAATATACAAATCCGACTTCGACAAGCTCATGGAAGAAAGCGCAAGGCTTGGGGAAATATGATGACAGCCATAAAACTCGCAATCTTTCGGAGTGCTAGACATTTCGCGCTTGTTCCTTTATGGGAGGGGTGATTCTCCATGCAAAAAATCGCCTCTGCGTTTTTCTGTGAAAGCAAATTCTACAATCTCAATGATTTTTCCAAGCGATTGAAAATTGATGAAGAGTGCGCAAGGAAAGTCATCGCGCGTCTTCTCGCCGCGAACATCATAAAGCCCACCTCCCGCCGCGCGTTTGATATGGACGAGTTGCAGTCGGAAGAAATCATTTTGGAAGAACCATTTTTCTTGAATTACGAGAACGGCTTTTCGTTTTGCTTTGTCGGAATTATCTGCACCGAAAATTGCGTCTTAAAATGCCTGCCAAAATATTTTGAAAACGATGCGGACGAAAAGCCTTTTGAGAAAAATCCAAAAAACATTTTGCATTTCAAGAAAGTTTTGAAGGCGATTCAAAAATACAAAAGCGCAAAATCTGAAAATCTGTATCTTTATTATGACGCGGGGCAAAAAGAAAATTTCAATCGCCTTGCAATGGAAATCTTTTTGCTTGAAGATTATTTTTCAAACGGCATATACACGAACGAGCGCGAAACAATCGAAACGAATGGAGAAGGACAAATCGACTGGAACAGAACGATTGGCGAAACATTCGCGTTTATCAAAAACGGAAAGCCACATTATGTGGACTTGCAGACTTTTGACTTTCGCAACGACAGCCAAAATTTTTTCCGCTTGCTTCACGAATGTATCTTGACGAAGTGTTCGCGGGAATTGCAAAACATCGGCATCCTTGATTTGTTCGACATCGCGCCTGCGGAATTTTGCGTGAAGGGCATTTCAGATTTCGGCGGCATCGACTACATACTGTGTCAGCTTGAAGCGGAAATCAAAAATCAATTTGTCACCAAAAAGCAAAATCTTTTGCGGGCGATGTATGCTTTTTTGAGCGAAACGGAAATGGCGAAAACCGAAAGCGGATTTTCTTTTTATGGCACGAACGCATTCAATCTGGTTTGGGAGACCGCCTGTTCAGCGATTTTTTGCGATGTGAAGGAGGCGCGGATTGCAAGTCTTGAACAACGCGGAATTCTGCAATTCAAAAATTATGATTTGAAACGCGATTCGACTTTGGAAAGTTTTATCGAAAAGGTAAAATGGGAATTTGCGGAAAATGTCGTCAATTCGCGCGAAACGCTAGAGCCAGACATCATCACAATTCACGGCGGCGTTTTTTACATTCTTGACGGAAAGTATTATGTTCCCCACTACAGCGACAATGCCATTTCAAATCAGCCTGGCATTCAAGACGTGGTGAAGCAGTTCGCGTATCACAAGGCATTTTACAATCTTTTGCAAGTCTCTTCACTTGAAAAAGTGGCGAACATGTTTTTGCTTCCTCAAAGCTTTCCAAATAACGGCGAGAATGTGGAGCTGGCAGGAACGGTCAAACTCAACTTGATGCAGAATTTCGCGCTGGAAAGTCTTTGCCCGATTTCGCTTGTGAAGTTAAATCCCGATTTTGTCTTTGAAAATTATTTGCAAGGCAAATCTGTTTCCGATGAACTGAAAAACATCGAAGCGAGCGCGATTCAAAAACCCGCCGTTTCAACCTACGACTGGCAAAATGATTTTATTCCGCGCCTTGATTTTACGATGGCGGGATTTTTGCGGGAATCGTACATCGAACAAATCCGCACGCGGCAAAAAGACTTCATTTTCTTTTTTTATCACAAAAAAGACGGCACGACATATCCCGTCCACAACCTGCTCCCCTGCTGCGGAAAATTCATCGGCTACAATCCACAACGCAATTTCTTTGTCAGAGGAAAAATTGCCTTCACGGAAGGCGAGCCGCCGATAAAAATTTTGGACAAGGCGGAATTGCTTGTCGAACTGCAAAAAAGCGGCTATGAAAACGCAACGCACGAAAATGCGGATTCGTATTATGCAGTGAAAATCACAGCGGTGAAAATTGAAGAGGCAAATTCTGACGCGCACAAAAAACTGAAGGACGCAATCGCCAATTTTGACGGCAACGACATTTTGAGCGATCATTCACCGAAAGCGCTGGGCGAATTTCAGGACTTGCCGAACCCATAGAAAGCAAGTCATGAGCGCGCACAAAAAAAGCCGCGCTTTTGCGCGCGGCCTTTTTCAAAGCAAATCGGTGGATTTGAAAATCAGTCCTTTCTCTCTTTTACCAAATATTCCGTGTAGCCTTTCGATTCAAGAAGCTCGAGTTGGGACGCGACTTCTTCAGTGGCAAGGTCGCGGATAATCACGCGCGTAACATCTTTCGTCGTTTGGTACGCGAGATTTTTTATTCCGGCTCTCTGCGCTTTCTTCGCGAAAACTTCCGCGTTAATTCTGGAAGAAAACGCCGCAAGTTGAATGTCCCAATGCTGCGCAAATGCATCATCCGCGATGATTTTTTCCTGCGCTTCGGTTTCCGTCAATGCGGCAGGCGCAGAAGAAACGACGTTTTCCTTGTCGCCCAAAATTTGCAAAGAAACCCGCGCCGTTCCTTCGGAAAGCATTCCGAGTTTGGAAGCCGCCGACTTGGAAACGTCGATTTCGCGTCCGGCCACAAACGGGCCTCGGTCATTGATTCTCACCACTACGGATTTTCCGTTGTCCAAATTCGTCACTTTCACCATCGTGTTGAAAGGCAGTGACTTGTGAGCGGCAGTGAGCGCATACATATCAAAAGTTTCACCGTTTGCAGTCTTGCGTCCGTGGAACTTATCGGCATAATAAGAGGCGACAGCGTTCGACTTGTAAACGCCAACAGTATTGGCAGCAAAAGTTGCTGCGCAAAGTCCAACAGCCAAAATAAGGCAAAAAATTGATTTCTTTTCCATACTCAAATTATCGGAGATTTACGAAAATTGTTTAGGATTTTTTTGATAATGAAAAAATGCGATTTGCCAGATGATTGCGTTCGGCGGAAAAACTTTCCCAAAGAAAAACAAAGAAGTGACAATGTGGGAAAATCTTTCGCGAAATTCATCATGTTGTAATAATAAAGATTACAAGCAAAGAAAATCAACATGCCTCGACGCAAGAGTCGGGGCATGAAAATCTCCGCACGAATTAATTCGCCAAAATTTTTTCAATATAATTTCACTTTCCCACGAATTCCGCGATTCGCTCCAGCGCGATTTTTATTTTGTCGGTCGCCGTCGCATAGCAAACGCGAATGTGACCTTCGCCGCCCGCGCCGAACACGCTTCCTGGAACGACCGCGACATTGTGCCGCTTGAAAAGTTCGGTGGCGAATTCCTCGCTCGTCATTCCTGTGGAAGAAATGTCGGGGAACATATAGAACGCGCCTTTTGGCTCGGGGAGGGGCAGTCCGATTTTTCGGAACGCGTCCGCCATCAAGTTGCGGCGTTGCTGGTAGGAAACGCGCATTTTTTCCACTTCTTTCCAGCCACTCCGCAAACCTTCCGCCGCCGCGTATTGAGAAAAAATCGGAGCGCAGATTGTGTTGTATCCGTGAACCTTTACGATTTGCTCAAGCAAATCATGAGGCGCGGCGATATAGCCGATTCGCCAGCCAGTCATCGCGAACGACTTTGAAAATCCGTTCAACACAATCGCGTAGTCTTTCATTCCGTCGAAACCCGCGATGGAAACATGTTCCGTTCCGTCGTAGACAAGTTCACAGTAAATTTCATCGCTGATTACCCAAATGCGATTTTCTTTCGCGACGCGCGCGATTTTTTCCAATTCGGATTTTGGAATTACCGTGCCGGTCGGATTGTTCGGCGAACAAAGCATCAAGGCCTTTGTTTTCGGCGTGATGAGTTTTTGGATTTGCTCGGCAGTGGGATAAAATCCGTTCGCCCTCGTGTCAACAGGAATTACTTTTGCGTGGCAAAGTTCGGCAAGCGGAACGTAGTTCACATAGCACGGCTGGCTCACGATGATTTCGTCGCCGGGATTCAAAATCGCGCGAAGCACCGCGTCAATTCCTTCGCTTGCTCCGACCGTAATCAAAATCTCGTTTTCAGGATTGTAGTCCAATGAATAGCGCATCAAATATTTCGCGATTTCGCGCCGCAATTCCAGCAAGCCCCAATTCGAAGTGTAACTGGTATGCCCCTTTTCCAAATGATAGAAGGCCTCTTCACGGACGCACCACGGCGTGGGAAAATCCGGCTCGCCCACCGAAAGCGAAATTACGTCGTCATGCCCGATGAGCATTTCAAAAAATTTGCGGATTCCGCTCGGCGGCGTTCGCAACATTGACTCGCTGAATCTGTCTTGTCGTGTGTTCATTGATTTTTCCTCGCGCTGATTTTTTTTGCCGTCGCACACCAACGCACATTATGCCATCGCGCCTTCGCGCCTGTCCTTTTCGTCTTCCACATAAATCACGTCGTTTTCTTTGTATGTCTTCAAGACGAACGATGTTTTCGTGGAGCGAACGCCTTCGATTGTGGAAAGTTTTTCGCTGACGAAAAGTCCCACTTCCTTGAGCGAGTCGCCTTCAATCGTAACCATAAAATCATAGCCGCCGCTCATCAGATAGACGGACTTGACTTGCGGAAAACGGTAGATACGGTCGGCTATTTTGTCGAAGCCGTGTTCGCGCTCGGGCGTAACTTGGATTTGGATTTGCACGAGAACTTTGTCTTTGGAATCCGAAAGCTTTTCTTTGTTGACGATGGCGGCATACTTCAAAATGATTCCGTCGTCCTCCATCTGCTTTATGATTTGCGCGACTTGTTCGGGCGATTTTTTTGTCATCGCGGCAATGTCGCCGACGGAAAGCCGCGCGTTTTCTGCGAGCAAGTTCAAGATTTCTTCATCGTAATTCATAACGAAATGATAGCAGATTTCAGAAATTATTTCAATAGTCTTATCACAAGCGCAATCGAAATCGCAATGTCAAAATGCTTTTAGAAAAATATCGCAATTTTTTTGCAAATCTTTCGCGACTTGCGACAAAGCGCTTTTTATCGCAAATATTTCAGGTTGGGAAAATATTTATCGCAAGCAATTTTGAAATTTGCGATAAATCTGTTTTTTATTGCAAGCGTTGCGATATTTTTTGGAAAACTTATCGCAACTCGAAAGAAATATCGCAATTTTTTCAAATCTTTCGCGACTTGCGATAAAGCGTTTTTTTATCGCAAATATTTCAGGTTGGGAAAATATCTATCGCAAGCATTGTGATATTTTTTTTGGGAATTTTATCGCAACTTGAAAAGAAATATCGCAATTTTTTTCAAATCTTTTGCGACTTGCGATAAATCTGTTTTTCATCGCAAGCGTTGCAATCTTGTGGAAAATTTATCGCAACTCGAAAAGAAATATCGCAATTTTTTTTCAAATTCCTTGCGACTTGCGATAAAGCGTTTTTTATCGCAAATATTTCAGGTTGGGAAAATATTTATCGCAAGCAATTTTGAAATTTGCGACAAACTCGTTTTTTTATCGCAAGCGGTGCGATTTTTTTTTGGAAAATTTATCGCAACTCGAAAAGAAATATCGCAATTTTTTTCAAATCTTTCGCGACTTGCGATAAATCTGTTTTTTCATCGCAAACGGTGCGATTTTTTTTTTGGGAAATTTATCGCAACTCGAAAGAAGTATCACAATTTCTTTGCAAATCTTTCGCGACTTGCGATAAATCTGTTTTTTATCGCAAGCAATTCCAATCCTTACCAAACGAATCGCCGCAAAGAAATCGCGCCCTCTGGACAAATCTCGTGGCAGCAAAAACAATGCAGGCATTTCGCGCGTTCCATCATTTTCGCCTTTCCGTCTTTGCCTTGCATCGCGATTACTTTCGCCGGGCAAATCTTTTCGCAGCGCGCGCATTTGACACATTTTTTGTTTTTGAAATGCGGATTCCGCGTAAGGAAAAATTTTGCGAGCGGCTTCAGCAGAGAAGGAATCGAAGAGCCGAAAATGCCCGTGCTTTTTACCGTGCGGAATTTGTCGCAAGCGATTTCGTGAAAATCCGCGCCGAGCGTCTGTATTTCTTCGGCAGAGGAAAGCCAAACTCTTCGCCGCAAAGCGTCCTGCAAATAGTTTATTTCGCGTGGATTGTATCCCACCAGACTTGAACAAATCCAGTCAAGCGCGAGGATGTTGTCCGAAGCCGCCAAAAAATTTAATTGAATCGGGTCTCCGCTTCCCGGTCCTCCCGGTCCGTCCATTCCCATCACGGCATCCATCACGGCGTATTGCGGCTTTGCCGCCATATTCAAGTCCACCAAAAATTTTCCGAAATCGTCGGGATTTGAAAAACGATAATGGCACTGCGCCTTTTCCAAGCCGACCATCAGCCCGAAAAGATTTTTCATCGCGCCGGTGTATTTCATAAGCTGATGGCTTTTGAGTTTCGCGGCCGAAACAATCACATCGGCTTCCGCGAACGCTTCGGCAAATTCAAATCTTTTCGCGAGCGCGCCTTCGGGATTTTCCACGAAAACTTTTCCGTGAAAGTCAATCCATTCGCCGCCGTTTGAGACGACCTGCTCGAAAGTGCCCGTGGACTTCGCCGCGCTTGTGGAATTGGCGACGGCAGGAGATTCGCCCGCCAAAACTTTTTTCGCGCCCAATTCCACGAACGCCCTCACCAACGCGCCCGTAACGACAGGATTCGTGCAGACGCAGGCTTCCACTTTTTTCGGATAAAGGATGTTCGGTTTTATCAAGACCGTCTTTCCGCGAACATCCGGCGGCGGAACGTCCTGCATCATTTTTTTTATCGCAGAGAAAACTTCATCGAAATCATAGGAAAAACATTTTTGCAACGCAACATTTTTTGTCATGCATTCATTTTACGGCATATTCGCAGTTTTTGCAAGCGAATCGTTTCCCGCGCGGAGCAAGCAACGATTGACGAATTTTTTTGCCTTCCTTGCCAGCGTCTTTCGCCCTTCGGAAAACTTGCGATTGCTTTTAAAAAACGAATTTCCCCTCCCCTCATGCTTACAACATCTTCTTGTAAGGCTTACAAGAAAGTCCTGCAAGCCTTATAGCATTATCTTGTAAGACTTATGGCAAAGTCTTGTAAGGCTTAAAACAAAGTCCCGCAAGCCTTACAGCATTATCTTGTAAGGCTTACAACATCTTCCTATAAGGCTTAAAACATTATCCTGTAAGCATGTCTTGCGTTTTTCCGCCCTTGCCAAACGCGGGATTTTTCTATATAATTGTTTTATGGGTGAAGAAAAAATTACGGTCGCAGTCACCGGCTCTACCGGCGCGATGGGCGGAGAAGTCGTCGCGCATTTGTTGAATTCGCAGAAAGATTTCCGCTTGAAACTTTTCGTCTACGCGCGGGAAAAACGACAGCGCGCTTTTTTCAAGAAATTGCTTCGCAAAGGTCGCGGAAGAATTTCAGTTATAAAAGGCGACTTGAAAAATTACGATGACGTCGCGCGTTTGATTGACGGCGCGGATTATGTCGTGCATTGCGGCGCGGTCATTCCGCCGAAGTCCGACCACAACGCGCAGAACACTTATGACACCAATTTCGTCGGCACGAAAAATATCGTGGACGCGATTCAAAAAAGCGGACGCGCGGAAAAGATAAAGTTAGTCCACATTTCCACGGTCGCGCTTTACGGCAACCGCGACTATCATCACATGTGGTGCAGGATGGGAGATCCGCTCTTGCCTTCCGCATACGACTATTATTCCACATCGAAGCTCGCGGCGGAACGCTATGTTTTGGAAGCCGACTTGCCAAATTGGGTGGTGCTGCGCCAGACGGCGGTCTACCACAAATATTTTTTGATAAACAATTTGTTCGACGGCTTGATGTTCCACACTTCATGGAACGCTCCGCTCGAATGGATTACCGACCGCGATTCGGGCTTGTGCATCCAGCATTTGGTGGAGCGCGACCGCGACGGAAAGCTATACGGATTCTGGCGGAACAACTACAACATCGGCGGCGGCGGCTCTTGCCGCGAAATCGGCTACCAAGTCTTCAACGAAGGATTCGGGCTTATGGGCGCGAGCGCGGAAAAATTCTTCGAGCCGCATTGGAACATTCCGCGAAACTTCCACGGCGTTTGGTACACGGACTCGCATTTGCTCGACGAATGGCTGGACTACCGCCGCGAATCCAGCGCGGACTATTGGAAGCGGATGTCGAAAGTGCTTTGGTATTACAAACTTGGGCGGCTCGTTCCTTCCAAATTGATTCGCAAGCTCGCCATCGAACGGCTTTTGAAAAATTCCAACGCCCCGCAAAATTGGATTCGTCTCGGAAAAAAAGGCAGAATCGACGCGTTCTTCGGCGGTCAGGAATCTTACGACGCGCTTCCTAAAACGTGGGACGAGTTCCCGATTCTTTCAAAAGGAAAGTCTTTTTCGGGCGACATCGACTTCGCGGATTTGAAGGACGAATCAAAGGCGGAAAGGTTCAAATTGAATCACGGCTACGATGAGTCGCTTGAAGATTCGGAATTGGATTTGGAACAAATGAAGCGGGCGGCAGAATTCCGCGGCGGAAAAATGCTTTCGGAAAAAATGAAAAAAGGCGACTTGCGCACGAAACTGAAATGGCAGTGCCACAACGGACATATCTTCGAATCTTCGCCGTTCACGATTTTGAAAGCCGGACATTGGTGTCCCGAATGCTGTCAGGGAATTCCGAACTGGCAGTTCGACAAACTGGCGGCGAGCATTCCGTTTTTCGCGCAGGTTTGGTACGACACGCACCGCAAGGACGAGGCGAAAAACGTCTATCCGTACAGCGAAACTGAAGACGACGACATGATTGTGTCGGTGGAAAAATTGTAATGAAAACAATAATTTATTATTTCAGCGGCACCGGCAACACGCAACTTGTCGCCGAACTTTACAAAAAGCATTTTGAAAGCGCGGGCGAAAATTCCGTGGAACTCTACAAAATCCATCGGCTCGAGGAAAACGAAGATTTCCCAAGCCCGAATGATTTTGACTTGATTGGAATCGCGTTTCCGATTTACGGCTTCAATTCGCCAGAGCCAGTTTACAGATTCGTGAAGTCGCTTCCAAAGATTTCTCAAAGCTCGCAAAATCCAAAAGAAAAAAAACGCGCGTTCATTTTCCGCACGGGCGGCGAAGGAACGAGCATGAATAATTATGCCGCGCAAAAAATAATTTCGCTTTTGCAAAAAAAGGGCTATGACATTTTGTGCGACCAGCTTTATGTGATGCCGTACAATATGATTTTCCGCCACAGTCCGCAAATGGTAAAAAGCGAATTCATTTACGCCGACGCGATGGCGAAACTTTGCGTCCGCGAAATTCTGGGCGGAATCCACAAAAAAATAAAATATTTTCCTCTGCGATATTGGTTCGTGCCGATTGTTCGCTTGGTTTGGCCTTACGCGAAATTCCAGGGAAAATTCATCATGAAAGTGGACAAGAAAAAATGCGTGCAATGCGGCGCGTGCGTGAAAAATTGTCCGCAACGAAATATCCGCTTCGACGAGAAAAAGCAAAAATACATTTTCGGCGCGGACTGCGCGCTTTGCGTCGCCTGCTCGTTCAATTGCCCGAAAGACGCAATCAGCATCGGCCCGCTGAACGCTTGGCGAATCAACGGCGGCTACCACATCCAAAAAACCGCCGGCGACGCGCAAATAGAGTTTCCCTATTTCGGCGAAAACCTGAAAGGTTTGATGCGATTTTTGTATTACAAGCATTTTAGGAAATGCGACGCGGAATTGAAGGCGGCGGGGATTGCAATTAAGAGTGAATAGTTAATATTGAATAGTTGAGCAAGCGAAAACTCAATCGCAAGGCGAAGCTCTGCGACTGAACAGGTAGTATTGAAAAGTTGGGAAAGGGCATTTGCGGAAACATCTTTTAGAGGGAGGGGGAAGGGCGGTCATCGCAACAACGACTTGCTGGCACTTGTCAAGAAGTTGTACAGGAAAACTTATCTTGATTGGGAAAGTTATGTTTTCATCTAGTCAAAAGTCTTTTTCAAATATTCGCGCAATTCTTTTTCAATATGAAACAGAAAATTCCTGTCCGTTTTCGCCTCGCTTTTTCGCGCGAGTTTTACAAGTTCTTCTTCTGAAATAAAAAGCAATGCGGGATGCACACGAAAAGCATTTGCGATTTTCACAATCAAATCGAACGAAGGTTTTGAACTGCCAGACTCAATGCTACCAATCGCGCCCGTGGAACAATCAATTTGTATGGCCAAATCTCGTTGTGTCCAGTTTTTTTTATCCCTGTAATGTTTTACATTTAATCTAAAAGTATCGACAGTTTCTTTAAGCAAGGCATTCATGAAAACTAGTATAATTGAGCAAAAGAATATTTTTATTGAAAAAATTGAGCAAAATCGCCATAATATTGCTATAAATGAGCAAATGCAAATTTTTGCTCATTTATAAACTCAACAGAAGGTGTTTTTTATGAAAAAAATGACAGAAGAAGAATTGAAAGAATATGTGATAAAACTTTGCAAAAACAAAACTCCAATTCCAAAGCCAAAAGGAACAACATCGATAGTAAATGCTGACCTTGAAGAAAATCGATTTCAATATGAATTCGGAAGAAATCGCAGAAAAAGCATTCCGTTCACGACATTTTTCGCCTGTTATAGAAAATTGATAGAATACAGAGAATTGGCGAGGAAATGGTTTGCTAATGAATTTCCAGCTGAATATAGTTCAAGTCCATGCAACTTTACGACAATAGGCGGAATTTTCGTACAAATGAAAATTGCTGAATATGGCGGAAACAATAGCGGCGTTTATAGACTTATCAAAAATAAATAATAAGTACTCAAAACGTTTTTTTGGAGAAAATTTTATGAAAAAGAATTTGTTAATTTTTATTGCCTGCGTGATTCTTTCTTTCGGCGCGTTTTGCGACACTTATTTTATGTGGGGTGGTGACACAGGCTATGAAAATATGGCTGGAAACAACGGATGGTATTTTGACACTTTTTTTGATGTACAACATTATTTTTTTGATGGTCCGATTGGTTTGGGGCTGGATTTGAGGGTAAAATTTCCAATCATTGGATATAGATATAAATTTGAAAATAAAGGTTATTATAGTAGTCGTTATTCGGATGTCTATGATATAGGAGGCGGTGTAGATTTTATTGCCTCTCCAACTTTGTCATTAAGATTGTTTTATCACAAAAACAATGGTAAAGGTCTTCGCCCCATTATTAAATTTTTTCCTGTATTCGCCTATTCCATCCACGAGGATTTTGATTATATCAGCACTATAAATAATGATGGTAGGAGAAGTGAACAAGAAAAAGTTAAAGAGCCGTATATTGGAGGTGGCATTGAGATCTGTCTTAATCTAACAGTAAGTCAATATCCCATGGGTGGATCAGAATTCTTTTTGACATACAACCAGGGCAAGCTCATAGATACGAAAGAAAATTATTTTTCTATAGGATTTGGCGTAAGGGGCTTTTTCCGAAAATCGCCTCGTGATGAAAGAATTGTTAGACAATTAGAATTAGAAGAATTCAAAAGACTGGAAGAAGAATCCGATAGAGAAAAACAGAAACGTTTACAAGAAGAACAGAAACGCCAGCAAAGAGAAAATGAACGACTGCGAGCGGAAAAAAGTGTAATACAATCTGGTTCACTCACAGAAATTATCAACTTTGCAGAGCAATACGGATATTCTGCGAACATACGACTTGCTATTGAACGCATTTTGAGCGGTAACAAAAATGCAACTTACAAGGAACTTGGGAATTTTGAAAATCCATATATTTTTGAAAAAGGCACAGTTTATTATTGTTCTTCGCTAACTGTGTTCCAATGGATTTCCGAATATTCTTTCCTTGCAAAAGTCAAAGGTGATATAATATATGTCGAAACTATAAGCAACGAAATCGTCGGGAACACGAAAACAATTTATTACGCCTATCTCAAAGCTAACGGAGTGATGGAATATAACAGCGCAATGTCAAGTTTGAATATTGTTCCAAGATTTACGTTGATGTTGTTTTGATGTTGGAAAAGACAATTCCAATTGATGCGAGCAAAAGTTAAGTTGCGTAAGTGGAAATTTTACCTGCGAACTTCGCCTCTAAAACAAAGAAAGAGTTTTGCTTTGCAAAACTCTTTCTTTTCAAATGTGATAATTTTTGTTCGCTGAATTTTTCCCGTTCTACCAAAACCGTGTGGTAAAAAGCATAGCCGTTTCAAGACCTGAAAATCACGACATGCATTTCCTCTTGCCCAAAGTCGCTCATTTCACTAAACTAAAACTATGAGAATCGTAATTGTCGGCGCGGGATTTACTGGCATTCAGCTCGCTCGCCGCCTTATAAATGAAAAGAACGAAGTCGTTCTCATCGACAATGACGAAGATGTCGTTCGCCACGCTTCGAATTCTTTGGACTGCGATGTCAAGGAGATGGACGGCAACAGCCTGCAAAATCTCGAGGACATCGGCATCGCCAAAGCCGACGCGCTTATTTGCGTTACGGACAATGACGAAGTGAACATGATTACTTGTTCGCTCGTGGATTCCGTCTATCCGAACATTTTGAAAATCGCGCGAGTGCGAAATTATTCTTACTATATGAATACGGCGGACGCGGTAAAAAAGCACGCCGACACTTTCAGCGGAAAGCATCGTCCGCTTTATGGAATCGATTTTATGGTGAATCCTGACATCGAAGCGGCAGATGCGATTGTGCACGCGGTGGAAAGCGGCGCGGTGAGCGACGTGGTGGCGTTCGATGATTCCGAATTCGAGATTTCGCGGATTACGATTGCGGAAGGCGCGCCACTTGACCGCCAGCAGCTCAGCGGAATTCGAAAACTCACCGAAAAGCCTTTTTTGATTGCGTATGTGGAATACAATGGCGAGACAAGTTTGCCGAGCGGTTCGACCACTTTGCATGCCGGCGACAGTATCGGCGTTCTCGCGCGTACCGGCGACATCGGCGACTTGCTAAAACTTTGCGGCGCGAAGATTGAGTCGCTCGACAAAATCGCGCTCGTCGGCGCGGGAAAAATCGGAACGCTCATTGCCGACCGTCTCACTAAAAAAGAGAAGACTTCTTTCTTTACGAAGATTTTCGGAAAGCGGAAAAATGTCGCTTCGGAATTCGCCATCATCGATACGGACGACATTCTCACGAAAGAGGCTTCGGAACGTTATCCCAACGCGAATGTCTTTCGCGGCGACATCACGGACGAGACTTTTTTGCGCGAAGAAGGACTCACCGAATATGACTTGGTAATTTGCGCCACGCACAATCACGAACTGAATATGGTCGTCGCCGCCTATCTCGAATCTTTGGGCGTGGGGCGTTCGGTGAGTTTGGTGGAAAGTTCCACGTTCGCGCAGATTGCCCGAAAACTCGGCGTGGATGTCCCAGTGCCTTTGCGCGACACGATTGTCGATTCGATTATGAGCCATTTGCGCGGAAAGACAGTTACTGGAATTCACACGGTTTCCACAGGTCAACTTGAAATCGTGGAATGCACTTTGCCAGCCGGCTCGAAAGTCGTGGGCAAATCGCTTCTTGACATTTCAAATCCCGGAACTTTTTTGGTTTTGCTCGGAAAAAAGTCAGGCGCGAAAAATTACGCCATTCCGGTCGGAAGCACAGTGCTTGACGCGAACGACCAGCTTATTTTGATTACGCTTGCGGACGAGGCGCAGAATATTTTGAAACTTTTCGGAGCGGAAACAAAATGAGCGTCTTTTCATTTTTGCGAATAGAATTTTCGATTTTGGGAATCGTCGCGCTCACGATGATTTTTCCGATTGCCGGAGCGATTGCTTTCGGCGAATTCGGCGTTCTTCCGTCGTTCGCAATTCCGATGGCGTTTTTCCTGATTTTGGCGGCGGCGTTTTTGTTTGCCGGGCGGAAAAAGAAAATCTCGCTTTCCACTCGGAGCGCATTCATCGTCGTAGCGTTCGCATGGATTTTTTCTTCGCTACTCGGCGCGATTCCTTTTTATTTCAGCGGCGCGATTTCGAATTGGACGAACGCGATTTGGGAAAGCGTTTCCGGATTTACCACGACCGGCGCGACGATTTTGTCGGAAATCGAATCGCTTCCCCATTCGATAAACTTGTGGCGCGCGCAGACGCATTGGCTTGGCGGAATGGGAATCGTCGCGCTTACCGTCGCGCTTTTTCCGCTTTTGGGCGTGGGCGGATTTCAGCTCATCAAAGCGGAAACAACAGGACCAGAAAAAGGCAAGGTCACACCGAAAATCACGACTACCGCGAAAGCGTTGTGGCTCATTTATTGCGGCGTTACCGCGCTTGAAATCATCGCGCTGAAAATTGCAGGAATGAATTTTTTCGACGCTGTGCTTCATTCGTTTTCCACTGTCGGAACGGGCGGCTTCAGCAACAAGAATGCCAGCATCGGCGCATACGATTCCGCGGCGATTGACGCGGTTTGCACGGTCTTCATGTTTTTGTGCGGAATCAATTTCAGCCTTTATTTTTATTTGCTCACAAGGAAATTCGATGACATCCGCAACAACACGGAACTCAAAGCGTACTTGGCAATTTGTATCGTTTTCATCCTGGCGACAACTTTCATCAACTCAGACTTTTACGGCGGTTTTTTCACTTCGCTTCGATATTCTTCTTTCCAAGTCGCCTCGATAATTTCCACAACGGGATTCGGCACGAGCGACTACACGATGTGGCCAAGCGCGGCGCAGGCGTTTTTATTCCTGTTGTTTTTTGTCGGCGGATGCTCAGGCTCGACGGGCGGCGGAATAAAAGTGATTCGCTGGGTGGTGATGGCAAAGCAGACGAACAATGAATTTTCCAAGATGCTTCATCCTCACGGAGTTTTCAGCATTCGGTTGAACGGACGCGCGGGAAGAAAAGATTTGGTTTTCAACGTGGCGGCGTTTTTGACATTGTATTTTCTGCTTTTGGTGCTCACGGCAATTTTCGGCGCGGCGGCGGGCTTGGATTTGCAGACCGCGTTTTCTGGAGCGGCCACGATGGTAGGAAATGTGGGGCCGGCTTTCGGAGCATTGAATCCAAGCGCGAACTGCGGATTTTTGCCCGCCGCGCTCAAATGGTGGTATATGTTCGCGATGTTGGCAGGAAGGCTCGAACTGTACACGATGATAATTTTCTTCGTTCCTGATTTTTGGAAGGTCTAAAGTTTACATCGCAATCGTGCTAACGAGTTTTTGCTTGCTCCGAAAATTGTGGATTGCTTCGCCTTCGGCTCGCAATGACAATTTCTGTGAAGCTCGCATTTTTGCCTTTGTCCGCTTTGCGGACGAAAAACGCGAAAACTCGCGCGATAATTTTGACTTCGCGTTTGTTGACATAAATTTGTACATCATCGTATTTATCGCAAATTTTACAAAAAATATCGCAACTTGCGATAAACCAAAAACGAAGAAACAGTTAAAATGGCAGGTCAATTCCAAAATACTCACCCTCATCGCGCACTTCCAAAATCGACCGCTTGATTTCTGTGCACTCGCTTGTACATGGCATAATTTTTTTGCGATATTCATATCGAGTTTTTGCATCCTCAATTTCAAGTCTACGGCTTTTGCTCATTTCCAAAAAATCAGACTCGCGTTCAATTCCCAAAAATCTTCTTTTAAAAAGAGAGGCGGCAATTCCAATCGTAGAACTTCCGCTAAAAGGATCTAAAATCCATGCGTTTACTTTTGTAGAAGAAAGAATTATGCGGGCAAGCAAAGCAAGCGGCTTTTGCGTTGGATGCTTTATGCGCTCGATTTGCTCGCCGCCAAGTTTGCTTTGCAAATTCGCGCATTTTGCTTTCTCCCAATTTGCCACCGCCGGCAAAGTCCAAACATCTCTCATTTGTTTTCCGCCGTTCATTTCCTTCATTAAATTATAGTTAAAAAAATGGCGAGACTTTTCGGACCTTCGCGCCCACAAAATAAATTCAGTTGAATGAGTAAAATAGCGGCATGAAAGATTCGGCGGCGGATTTGTCTTTTGCCATGTGATGCAATTGAGGATTTTATAACCCAATGACTGCATATTCTGCGCAACGGAAAAAATGTTGTGAAATGTGCCGCTAACCCAAATCGTTCCGTCATCTGAAAGTTTTTCATGGCACAGTGAAAGCCATTGATTGTTAAAATCATTGTCCGCCGCAAATCCACGCGATTTGTCCCAGCCACCCTTGTTCACAGAAACCTGCTTTCCGCTTTGAACAGAAATTCCGCCATTAGAAAGAAAGTACGGCGGGTCAGCAAAAATCATATCAAACTTGAAGTCAAATTGCGGAAGGAGTTTCGTGCAGTCACCTTGCAAAAGAGTAAAATCACGATTCGGGGATTTGTAGAAGGATTGGAGCATATCAATCAGCAGTCCATCTTTCTTCAAAATCCGAAGAAGACAACTTTAATCCTTTCGATAATTTACTAAGCATAGTTAAACCCTCCGGCAACATCTTCAATGTACTTAATTGAGTCTTGATAGATTCTCGAACTTTTTTTATTGAAACCTTTGCTTTTATCCAGTTTTGCGGACTGAATATTTTATTATTTTCAATATATTCTTCCGAAGCGTTTTCAAAAGCCATATTTAAGCAATTTCCCGACATATTTATTACAGTATCAGTTAAATTATTTTTCTTTAATAAATCCAATACCTTTGATGGGTTTGGAACACCCTCGGGAGTTTTATTTATTTCAAGAGCAATAGCTGATATTGCATATAAATGATGATAAGGTGCATATGCTTTCATAGCAAGCAAAGACTCGTTCAATCCTAAAGGATTTTCAATAGTCCATTTTGAAATTAGCAATTTATATAATTCGTTAAGTGATTGAATATTTTTTGGAGCATAATCCTTATGGAACAACTGTGAAAAATACTTATCGAAAATTTTACTTTCACTATAAGAAATTGTAGGACGCTGAGAATGCCAAGCGACAAGTTGTTTTCCCAAATCTGTTAAATTTACAATATGGCTTGTATTGAATTTCGCCGTATCTACAGTTTCCCCCCGCTTTGTAATAAAATAACCATCATTATAAAATTGTTCATATGCTTTTTTCATAATCAGAACTGATTTATCATTGCTTCTCAAATCTCTTGGTTTTACAGCACTCTGGGAATTGGTTGATGTGCTTATTTTATCAGCTCTTTCATTATCTGATATTTCATAGAATCTGAATAAAATATACCCATCATTATTATTTTTTATAGATTGTGCACAGTTATAAATTGTTGACAAGGATTGGCATCCATTTACAACATTTAATTCTTTCAAGAAGAGTGTATTTTCTTTCAAATCCATTTTTGAACAAATAGCTGTTATTCCATTATGCAAAAAGAAAAAATTATCAGGAGAATTCTTTAAAGTCAAAGCAATACCTTTATTCACTTTGTTACTGGAGCCTAAAGATTGCCGCACATTCTTTCTGAACAATCTTCCATCTTTTATTCCGTCTATCTTTATACAATCTTTTAACGGAATGGCAGCAATAATCGCTTTTGTTCCAGCTATGCAAAGTTCCATATATTTTCCGTGTTCAAGGGAAAATATATGATTAATATATGGTCTGCTTTTATTTATAGCTTCATCATATTTGAATTTTAAAGCCTCTTTGTCAACAAGGACTAGACTTGCAGTTAATTCTTCACTTTCTGTTAGTTCCTTACTAAAAACTTCTAAATCGTTTTTGGCAGAATCTGTCAATTCTGATGTCGTTATAAATTCAAAACAAATTTCATAATTATCTTCTATTGCTTCTGACAATTCATTTATTTTAACTCTTAATTTATCATTGGCAGAGTCTTGTAATTTTTCTAAATCTTTTATTTGAACCCAAGATGCAAGAACTTCTCTTAAAGGTTCAGAATCAATTTTTTCACTAGAATAAAACTTCCCCTGTATAATATAAATTATAGAAGTTTGGTTATCAATATAAATCGCATCTATTTGTTTGTCTCCAGCACCGTCTGTTATACAGTTTTTGGCTTCAATGGGATCAAGATTGTGAATATTTCTAAGATACCAAACTACAAATTTTTGTCCCTCATTTGCATAATTTGAATATGAATCAGAAGCTATGTCTTTTTTTATTTGTTCATACATAAATGACTCCTTAAAAATTATTTAAAAATTTTCTGCATTATTCCATTTTCTAAATCTTTGATGTTATAAATATGCTCCATAACATCAAAAGTTTCTTCCAAATTATTTTTTGCGTTCAACCAACCTTTTCCATCGGTGAACCACACAAATTCAAAACCTTTAATTGTTGCAGCTTCGTTTGCAAGTTGCTTGTAACTTCGGGAAGTTTCGTTCAACTTTGAGCCGCCACTTGCATAAAAATTTGTTTCAATTCCATAAATTGTATTTAAAGTTTTTATTACAAAATCAAAACGCTTTTCCATCTTCCCCTGATTTGAAATTGCAGACAAATCAGTTCCCCATTTTTCTGTTATTTCGTGAATATACATTTCTTTGAAGTATGTTTCGTCTCTTTTGAATCCATTTCTTTTTATGAAATTTTCAACAAGGTTTTCCATCAAATGCCCACCTCTATTTTTTCGCCCATTTGAATCAAGACCAGTTTCAACACCCATAACATAATCAAGCAAATTATTTACAATATGGTTTTGGAGTAAATCAAAAAGCCCTGTTTTCTGCATAAATATTTTGTATTGTTTCATGGAGTAATTCATTTTAGAAAAGTTATAACAGAACTCGCCTTCATCATCAATCGCATATATTTCATTCGCACGAACTGCAAGCAAAACAGGAATGCATTTTAAAGTTTCGGGATATTTTGTGATTATTTTTTCAAAGTCCGTTTCAATGTCTTTAGAGCCAATTAGCGAATTCAAAATATTCAACTCAATTTTTATCGAATCAACATTTGCAAAAACTTTTTGAAAGTTTATATAATACCCATAGTTTGCGATATTTCCTCTGAAAGTGGAAAACCATTTGCTAAAGTCTCGTTTCATTCTACAGCCCACTCAAACCAATCATTTTTTTCTTCAATATCTTGCTTAATCAGATTTTTGATTGTATCATAAAAATCTTCTGCATCATACGGCAAAGGTTCTATCCCTGCCTCTATATCACGCTGAATTTCAAAATCAACAAGTTTTTGAGCCTCTTCAAGCGACCATGAAAGAACATCTTCTTTTGTGAAATAAGCATAATTCTTACAAATAGTTTCAAAAATGGCAACATCTACCGTCATACCAAAAATATTCAATGCTTTTTCATCTGTCCACATAAAATCCTCCCGTCATAATTATAGTATCATAATACAATATAAAAATCAAGTATTTTTTTTATATGAAGATTTTATAAACTTTCACTTTCAATAACTCACCACCATCAATTCCGAAATGTTCCCTCTTCCCGCCGCATTGGAATTTATCATTCTGCTTGCATTCACACGATGAATTTTATAATTCTTGTACAAATCGTCAAAAAAATTGTCTGACGCATCTTCATTTTTCGGGTCGGAGTTGCTCACCAAAACTTTTGCACCTTTTTCATAGATTTTATCAACGAACTTTCCAAGCGCGATTTGCTCTTTGTCGCCAAAGCCGTCTTTTGTATAAGCGGTGAATGCCGCTGTTTGGTTTAGCGGACGATATGGCGGGTCAATGTAAACGAAAGTTTCCGAATTGATAAAATTTTCTGCTGCTGAATAATTGCCTGTCATGATTTGCACATTTTGGAGAGCACGACTTACAGCAAGAAGATTTCCCTCATCGCAGATTGCCGGATTTTTGTAAGCACCGCTTGGAACATTGAAAAGTCCTTTTGCGTTCACGCGATAAAGCCCATTGAAACAAGTTTTATTCAAGTAAATCATCAATGCGGCTTTTTTTAATGCGTTAGGGATTGTAGGGGCGGCGAAGCCGTTCCGACCAACGGGAGGAATGGAATCCCGAAAAGCCCGACCGTCGCTTGCGACGGGAACGCCCGCATTTAAAATGAGTTCATTAAATTCACTTCGCCTTTCATAATACACTTCCTTTCTTTTTTCTTCACTGGAATTTTGATACTCGCTCTGCCACGCTTTTAAAATGGAAATCAAATCGCAAACATTGTCGCGGATTTGCTCGTAACAATTTGTGAGTTCACCGTTTATATCATTTATAAGGATTTCGCGCGGGAAAAATTTTTCAATCACATCAAAAAGAACGGCGCCGCCCCCGACGAACGGCTCGCAATAACGCTCGATTTTTTCGGGATAGAATTTTTGGATTTCAGGAAGAAGCTGCCGCTTGCCGCCCGCCCATTTTAAGAAAGGTTTTACCATACAAAAAATAATAGCAGATTTCAATTCATTTTTCAATCGTATTTTTCACCTTGACCAAATCCGCGCAATCGTTCATACTATTTTTATGGATTTGAAAAACATCGCCGTGTTGATTGACGCGGACAACGTGAACCAACCGGCAAAAATAAAGGCGGTGCTCAACGAGATTTCAGCTTACGGTCGCATCGTCGTCAAGCGCGCCTACGGAAATTGGAAAAAAACTCAGCTCAAAAATTGGGATGATGTCGTCAAGGATTCGGCGATAAAAGCCGTGCAACAGTTCGACTATGTTTCGGGAAAAAATGCAAGCGACATGGCGCTCACAATCGAGGCGATGGATTTGCTTTTCCAAAAAACCTACGACGGATTCGTCATCGTTTCGAGCGACAGCGATTTCACTCCGCTTGCCACGCGACTTCGCGAGGCGGGCGTTTTCGTAATCGGCGTCGGCCGCGAAACCACTTCGCAATCGTTCAAGAATTCCTGCGACGAATTTCTCACGCTCGAAAGCATCGAGGAGGAAGAAGAACCACAGGAAAAATCCGAAGAAAAGAAATCGCCCGAAAAGAACAAATGTCGTTCGGGCGAGCTTCACAACTTCCTCAAAATCGCGAGCGACAAATGGGGCGACGACGAAGGCTTCGTCAGCCTGCACAAAGCTTCGGAATACATCAAGCGCGCGAAGAGCGACTTCAACATCAAGAATTACGGCTATCCGAAACTCACGAAATTTTTGGAGGCTTTCGACAAACGCTACGAAATAAAAAAGCGTGGGACGGAAGGCGCAATCTATTACAAGTGCAAAAAGAAATGAACATCTGCCTTTTTGAAGCGCGAGAAATCCGCGACGCGATGCCCCTCCCCGCAAATGACGAGCGCGCGTTGCACATAAAAAAAGTCTTGAAGAAAAATGTCGGCGAGACTTTCGCGGCGGGAATCATCGGCGGCAAGGCGGGAGTCGCGACGATAATGAAAATCGGCGCGGCAGGAGAAGCGGACGACGGCGCGATTTATTTTTCGTTTGAGCCGCGTTCAGACGGAAAAAAACTTTTTCCCCTTGAAATGCTGATCGGATTTCCGCGCCCGATCCAGCTCAAGCGACTTTTGCGCGACATGGCGGCGTTGGGCGTTCGGCGCGTTCATCTTGCCGGAACGGAACTCGGCGAAAAGTCGTATCTCAAATCTTCGCTCGCGCAAAAAAGCGAAATCCACAAAATGCTTTACGAAGGAACGGTACAAGCCGGCGGAACTCACATTCCAGAGAATTTCATCTACCCCTCCCTTCGCGAATTCTTCGACAATTTTGAAAGCGGCGAAAATCAACATACCTCGACGCAAGAGTCTTGGCATGAAACCCTACGCACAAATCAAAGCCACATCAAAATCGCGCTTGACAATGTAAACCCAAAATCCTCGCTGACGAAATTCTTGCAGGAAAATTCGCCCGAAGGGAAAAGCGTCATCGCGGCAATCGGAAGCGAGCGTGGCTGGACAAACAACGAACGCGGTTTGTTGGAATCGCGCGGCTTCGTGCGGCTGGGAATGGGCGAACGAATTATGCGCACGGAGACTGCCGCCACTGTCGCCGCTTCCATAATCCTCGCACAAATGAAAAATTTAGAATAACGCGAGGCTCTTCACAAAACACGAAAAATCCTATATACTTTTTTATATGAAACAACCGTGCGACTACACGACAATTTTTTCCGATGATGACATTCTCGTTTTGAGCAAACGTTCCGGACTTTGCGTCGCGGCCGACCGTTACGATGTGGACGCGCCGCGTTTGGATTTGATTGCGCAGGCGGAATTCGGAAAACTTTTCGCCGTGCATCGAATCGACAAGGACACGAGCGGAATTGTCTTGTACGCGCGGAATGAAGCATCTCACAAAAATCTTTGCGAGCAATTTCAAAATCATTCTGTAAAAAAAATTTATCATTGCCTCGTAAACGGCAGACCGCTTTGGCAAACGCTGAAAGTAGACCTCCCACTTTTGCCGGACGGCGACGCGCGGCACAGGACAATCGTAAATAAAAAAGATGGAAAAAAATCTCTGACGGAATTTTCGCTGCTTGGAATTTGCGGGCCTTATTCTTGGCTTGAAGCGCGGCCGCTCACTGGGCGCACTCACCAAATCCGCGCGCACTTGCAAGCCAAAAATTTTTCGATTGTGTGCGATCCGATTTACGGCTCGAACCAGCGCGGCATTTTTCTTTCGGAACTCAAGCGGCGTTACAACGGCGACCCTTACGAAGAGCGTCCGCTGATTTCGCGTCTCGCGCTTCACGCGTACAAAATCGAATTCATTCATCCGACACAAAATTCGCCGATGGAATTTTGCGCGCCCTATCCGAAAGATTTGGAAGCCACGCGAAAACAATTTCTCAAACTTTTCGGAATCGATCCGCTTGCGCGAAATGATTTTTCAAATTTAAAAAAATTCGACACGAAGCGTCGTGAAATCACCCCCCCCCATAAAATTTCATGAAAAAAATTTTCATTGCAATTTTAATTCTTCTCACAGGAATTTGCATGGCCGCCGAAAATCAAATTCCGCAGGCTTCAAATGAAACATCTTCGGAGCAAATCATTTCAGATGAAAATCAAGATTCGGCAAATGAAATTCCGCAAGATGAAAATTCGGCAAAAGAAAATTCTTCGTCAAGCGAAAAGCCAGTTCCAGCCGAAATCGCAAAAAAAGAAAATCCGCAAAAAACGCAAGGATGGAGTTTTGGCATCGAGCCGATTTTTGGCATTCGCTTCGGAAAGGAGGGGGAAATCGTATGGGCGAAAAATTCCCGAAACGGCAAACGCTACAAGCTGAGCGAACTCGAATGGGAATATACTCCGGCATGGTATTTGGGCGGAAAAATTTTCGCGAATTACAAACGGTTTGAAGTTACATCAATATCGAAATTTTTCATGCCGACGCATTGCGGCACGATAAAAGACTCGGACTGGCTGCAAGATTATGGCTATGCTAAAATGATACAAGAGGGGTTCCCTTATACAGCGGACACTTCCGTAAAAACAAATTATTCCGAAAGTGAAAATCACATTACCACAGCCATTGATTTCGAACTTTCATTTTCGTATAAATTTTATCCGACACATTTTCTTACCCTACGTCCAAAAATTTCTGCGAGTTACCAACGCATGAAATTCAAAGCAATCGGTGGGCAATATTGGTATGGGAAAGTACTTGTTTCTGAAAAATTTGGTCCCCCTTATAATAACTCATCATATTTTCCATACAATGACATCGAAAATTCTGTTTCGGACAAACTGCCTGACGAAACTGTATTGAAATATGACACGCGCAATATCTATCTTTGGATGGGCGTTCAAGCGGATTTTATTCCTGCGAAAAAAATCGTGCTTTCGCTCGCAATAGAATTCGCACCATTCGTTTATATGCTTTCTTATGACAATCATGTTATAAAAGGTAATAATTATAAGCAATATTCAACCTCAGCATTTTTCATGACTGGCTTTGGCAAAGAATCTTCTATTTCGCCTTTTTTTGCAGTACGCCCAAGTTTTAACGCAGTTTTCAATTTTACTGATTTTATTTCCGTCGCACTGAATTTCAACGGAGTATTCACAAGTGCTACCGAAGGACCAAATTATGGAAAAAATCAATCTACACCATATCGAACTGGATGCGATAATTTTGGCAATATTATAAATGCCGGCGGATATTCAATGTATTTCGACGCAGGGATTTCGATAAGATTTTCTTTATAAAAAATTCTTTAATTTTGCGGCAAGCAAAAGCGCGCTTATAATAAAAGTGCCGCGCCATGCCTGCCTTTCCTACTTGGTGTCCTATGGCAGAATTGCTCCACAGCACACCTTTCGGAAAGGCTTTTTGCATGACGCTTTGCATCTCCACGCGTTCCGCATAGACGAAATGGCGCGTTTCCCGCAACTTCTACGAAATCAACTTGTTCAATTTTTTCACGAAGTCGGCTGGGTCTTTGATTTCGCTTCCGCCAAGCAATAAAGCTTGGTCAAGCAAAACCGTGGAAACTGATGCGATGAAATCTTCGTCGTCGCTCGCCTTTAGTTTTTGCAAAATCGCGTGGTCGCCGTTCACTTCCAAAATCGGCTTCACTTCGCTGAATCCGCCTTGTCCCATCGCCTTCATCATCCGCTCCATTTGCAGGCTCGGATCGTTTTCGTCGATGACGATGCAAGACGGGCTGTCGGTGAGACGGTTGGAAAGTTTCACATCCTTGACGCGATCGCCCAAAGCCTTTTTGATTTTTTCCACGACGGATTTGAATTCCTTTTCCTTTTTCTCGGCTTCCTTTTTGTCCACGCCAAGCTCTTCGTCGCTGCCCGCACGGTTCACCGCCTTGAGTTCGAAATCCTTGTATTTGCCGTAGCCGGGAATCACGATTTCGTCGATGTCGCCGTCGAGAATCAAAACTTCAAAGCCCTTTTTCGTGTACGCTTCGAGCAAAGGCGACTTCCGCAAATTGTCCTCGTCGCCGCCGGTGATATAGTAAATCGCCTTTTGGTCGGCTTTCATTCGCTGGACATAATCCGCGAAACTCGTCCAATTTTCCGCGCCTGTGCCGCTCGCGTCCGTGCTCTTGAATCGAACGATTTCCGCAATCTCGTCGCGGTTCGCGTAGTCGCCGTACAAGCCTTCCTTCATCGGGCGGTTGTAATTTTTGACGAACGTGTTCCATTTTTCAATCGCCTTCTTTTCTTCGTCACTTGGATTTTCCGACTTCCGCGCTTTGTCGGCGGCTTCGCCCATCTTCTTGAATTCGCCGAGCAATTTTTTCACGGACGCAGTTCGAATCGTTTCAAGGATTCGGTTTTGCTGCAAAATCTCGCGACTCACATTCAGCGGCAAATCTTCCGAGTCGATGATGCCGCGCACGAAACGCAAGTACGCCGGCAAAAGCTCGCGGTCGTCGTCGGTGATGAAAACGCGCTTCACATAAAGTTTCACGCCGCTTTTGTAGTCCGCCTGATACATATCGAACGGCGCGTTCTGCGGAATGAAAAAAAGCGTCGTGTATTCCTGCGTGCCTTCCGCGTGCGTGTGAACATAATGAAGCGGATTTTGTCCGTCGTGCCCGAATGTCTTGTAGAATTCGTCGTAATCCTCTTCCTTCAATTCGGACTTGGAACGCTTCCAAAGCGCGCTCGCCGAATTCACTTGGTCGACTTTTTTTTCAGTGGAAGTGACATTGCCCTTGTCGTCGTATTTGTTCTGCTCGTAGTGAAGATAAATCGGGAACGCGATGTGGTCGCTGTAACGCTTCACCAATTCCTCGATTTTCCAGCGGCTGGCATATTCTTTGCTCTCGTCGTTGAGCGACATTTCCACCACCGAGCCGGTCAAATCCACATTGTCAAATCCGTATTTTTTGGCGATTTCACTGTCGCTTGCGATTTCTTCTATCTGATAAGAATTCGTTCCGTCGCTCGACCAATGGAAAATTTTCTTTTCGGCATCGCCGGCGCGCCGCGTGTACACGTCGATTTTTTTCGCCGCCATAAAAGCGGAATAAAATCCCACGCCGAATTGTCCGATTAAATTCGAATCGCCCGCCGCCTTTTCCGCGTCCAGCTTTTCGATGAAAGCCTTCGTGCCGCTTCGCGCGATAGTTCCCAAATTGTTCGTGAGGTCGTCGGCGTTCATTCCGATTCCCGAATCCTGCACCGCAAGCACGGCCGCCTTTTCGTCGAACGTGATGTCAATCCGCGGCTCGAATTTTATTTCCTTGTAAACGTCATCGCTCACCGTAAGATACTTGAGCTTGTCGAGCGCGTCGCTCGCGTTGGAAACAATTTCGCGCAGGAAAATGTCCTTGTTGGAATACATCGAATGAATGATGAGTTTGAGAAGTTGATTTACTTCCGTCTGAAATTGGTATGTAGCCATTTTGCCCCTCTTTTAAAATGAATATCGATGGCACAAATATGCGCCATTTTTGAATTTGAGTATTTCCGCTGTCTTTAAATATAATGAAACGCGCGGAAAAAGGCAAGGGAAAAATTTCGTTTCATTTTTTCACAGTGTCATACATTGAAATTTCCGAATACTCCATTAATATTTTCGCTAAAATATTATTTTCACCGCGACATAGACTGGCAACATTATCTTGCAAACCTATGGCTTCACAAGCGAGATTTTTGGCGGAATTTTCGACAAAAATATGAAAAAACTTTCAAAAATCTCCATGCGCCACTTCCCCATTCTTCTTGCAAATCGGAAAAAAATCCGCTAGAATGAACTATGCAAAATTGCGCGCTGTGGCTTTCAGCGAAACTTGACGAAGTCCAAAATGAAATTTCTCGCACCGGCAAAAAGCCTTCGCTGCTTTTGCATGCGTGTTGCGCGCCGTGCTCTTCTTATGTCCTCGAATATCTGCGCCGTTTTTTTGAAATCACGATTTTCTATTACAATCCCAACATTCATCCGCAAGACGAGTACACACGGAGGCTGGAAGAGCTGAAAAATTTTTTGCCGAAATTTTCTGCGGATTCTGAAAATGTGAATTTCAAGTTGGTGGAAGCCGACTATTTTCCGCAAGAATTTTTTGACGCGGTGCAAGCCGAGCGCGACGATTTGCAGGGCGAGCGAGAGCGCGGAGAAAGATGCCGCCGCTGCTACAAGTTGCGGATGGAACGCGCGTTCGAGTTCGCGCGAAAAAATAGTTTCGATTTCTTTACGACGACGCTTTCGATAAGCCCTCACAAAGACGCGCAAAAGATAAACGAAATCGGCGCGGAACTTGAAAAACGCAATTTGGAAAAAATCGCGCAAAATGAAATTGAAAGGCAAGCCAAATCTTGCACGGAATTTTTTTCGAAAAATGTAGAAGAAAATTTTTCCCACGAAATTTTCTTTCCCACGAAATATTTGTACGCGGACTTCAAAAAGCGAAACGGATTCAAGCGCAGTCTGGAACTTTCAAAAAAATACGGATTGTACCGCCAAGATTATTGCGGCTGTATTTACTCAAAAGAAAATTTGCGATAAAATGAGACCATGCAGGAAATCACGGAAAAGGCGAACCAAATTCGCGATGTCATAAACTATATCAAAGTTTTCAAAAACGCGCTCGCCGTAATCCACATCGACGATGAAATCATAGGCTCGCCGCTTTTGCCGAGCCACATCCACGACATCAGTTTGATTCATGAAGCGGGAATCAAAGTAATCATCGTGCCGGGCGCGCGCGGTCAAATCAACGCCGCGCTCGAAGAGCAAAATATTTCGTGGCAAATCAAAAACGGCTTCCGCGTGACATCCGAACGCGCGATGCCCGCGATTAAGACGGCGGCGTTCGATGTCGCCAACAGCATCATGAACATTTTGTCGGGCGAGCATCTCACGGCGGTAATCGGAAATTGGGTGAAGGCGCGCGGAAAAGGAATCGTCGACGGAACGGACTTTGGCAGCGCGGGCGAAATCGACAAGATAAAAATCGACGCAATCAAGCAGACTTTGGAAAACGGCTTCGTCCCGATTTTTCCGTGCATCGGCTGGAACGATTTGGGAAAGCCGTACAACATTTCTTCTGCGGAACTCGCGGCGCAAATCGCGATTCGCCTCAAAGCCGAAAAACTCTTTTTCATTTTGCCGGACGCGAAAATTACGGAAGAGGAATTTTCTTTGCCGAATGAAATCGCGCTGTCACAGGAGGGAAACATTCCCGCGATGAATGTAGAAATGTTGTCGAAGATGTTAAAATTGAATTCGGCTTCGATTTTAAAAAATGATTCTCGCAAAGAAAAAATGCTCGCGATTTTCACGCTTGCGAAAAACGCTTGCGAAAACGGCGTGGCGCGGATTCACATTTTGAACGGAAACGCAGAAGGAATCTTGCCGTGCGAAATTTTTTCGGCAATCGGAAGCGGCACGATGGTTTTCAACGACGGCTACGGCGACTTGCGCTCGATGCGCGACGAGGACATTCCTTCGGTGCTTTCGCTGATAAGCCCGTTCGTAAAAAGCGGAATTCTTTTGCCGCGAAATTTCCAGACGCTCAAATCCCAATTATGCGATTATATCGTATACAATGTAGATGGCGGAATCCACGCGTGCGCCGCGCTCAAAAATTACGGCGACGGACAAATGGAAATCTATTCAGTCGCGGTGGATGAAAGTTACGGCAACATGGGCGTCGGTCCTAAAATGATAAATTTTTTGCTGGAAAAGGCAAAGTCGCTCGGTGCGAAGTCCGTGTTCATATTGACGACGCAGGCGGCGGATTGGTTTGAAAAGATGGGATTTGTCGCCGACAAAATCGATTCGATTCCAGCAGAAAGAAAAAAAGTTTGGTCGGAAAAGCGCGGCTCGAAAGTCTTTAGAATTTCGTTTTAGTTCGCGAAGTTTTCTTTTCGCCACGAATTTCTAAAAAAGTTTGACATTCAAATTCGGAATTTCGCCGCATTGTTCGCCATGATTTTGCCCGTGGTGCGAATGATGCTCGCCGTGATGATTGCAGTTCGCGCTGGAATTTTTTTGCACTTTTCCTTCCGCGAAAAGTTGCGCCGCTTCGTCCGCCGCGCCCAAATTTCCGGCGTAGATTTCGATTCCCGCCGAGTTCAGCGCGGACACCGCACCGCCACCGATTCCGCCGCAAATGAGCGCGCTCGCTCCATGCGCTTTCAGAAAATCCGCCAACGCCTCGTGTCCCGCGCCGCCGACATCGACGATTTCCGAAGCGGCAATTTTTCCGTCCGCGATTTCGTAAAACTTAAAAAATTTTGTGTGACCGAAATGTTGGAAAACTTCCCCGCTTTCTTTTGAAAGACAAACTGCGACTTTCATTTTTCCTCCGATGCGCCACAAAAAAAGGCGCGACAATTTTGTATATTTTTATAATAGTAAATTTTTTGCGCAAAGTCAATTTTAAAAATTTTTGGGGGATGTTATCGCAATTTATGTTTTTTCATTTCCGTAATCAAAGCAAGCACAGATTTTTTATCAGTTTCGCAAAGCATCTGAAAGTCAGAAATGAGTTTTTGGAGCGGTCCGTGCCCAAAATTTTTCCCCAACACCAAATATTCCACGCTTACCCCTAAGGCTTGTGCAATTTTTACGGCATTTTCAGCGCTTGGAATTGCTTTATGTCCATTTATGTAATTGCGAATTGTATTGACACTGATTCCAGTTTTGTCAGCAATCTCTTTTGGCTTTATGTCTTGAAACAACATTTCTTCACGCAGATTCTCTTTAAAACCCATACAAAAAGTTTAATCTAATGAGATTAGAATTTTCTTGACTTTTATCTTATTAGATTATATACTTATACAATATTGATTATATTTAATCATTTATATGATGAGAGGAACGGAAATGAAAAATTTGCTTTTCTTTGGAATCTTTTTCGCGGCAATGTTTTTGCTCGGATGTCAAAATGGCGATTCGGACGATGCAATGCACACTGTTTGGACATATGTTTCTTCATATTCAGATTATGAAAAAATGTTCAACGATACTTTGTACGATGGCTACTACAAATACTTGGAATTTTCCAACGAACAATTTTCACAAATGGAATCAATTCTAGCCGCACAAAATGATTATAGGCACAATTGGACGGAAAGCCAAATCAAAAAATATTTTATCGGACGTGGATTTGATTCCGAAACTGCGGCAAAACGCGCGGCTTGGCTTGTAACTGTGAACCATGGTTTTGTCGCATCTAGGTCAGGAGACATAGTTTACTACATTTTGAAATAATTTGTAAATGATGTGCTTTCGCTTCATAAAGCGAAGTCCGCATCAGGACATTGTAAAATCCGTGGCGCGAGCGATGCTTTGTAAGATGGGGCAAAATTTTATTAAATTTTTCCGCGCCAGAATTTGGCGAAATTCATGTCGCAGACGATGCTTTGCAAAAGTCGCTATTTTAATTTAATCAGGAAATCAACATACCACGATGCAAGTGTCGTGGCATGAAACCCTCCGCACGAATTAACCGTTTATATTATAATTTTCGCACAATAAATTTGTAGCCTTAAATAATTTGTGCCAAAAAACAAAAGGACCTACAATGATTAAACCTGCAAGAACACGCCAAAGCCAAAATGTAGAAGCCCCGAATCTGTACGCTATGTTTCTGCAACTAAGTTCGTTTTCTATTCTTGCAGACAATCTATGACACCACACAAAATATGCTATTCCCAACGTAATCGGTGCTACTAAAAATATGAGCAAGCAAAAATGCATGGTCTTTTTCCCATCATATTTTGATGCGATTTGATTGATATTTTCTGAAATATAGGAGAACACCACTATTCCGTAAATGCCAAATGTAATAATAGATAAAAGAATAAATTTTAATAATCCTTTGTTTGTTTTTAATTGTGCAACGGGTACTGTTTGCACATTGTTTTGTTCTTCCATAAAATTTTCCTCCGCATATTAATTGGTGATTAATTTATATATGATTAATCACTTTTGATTTCATTACACAATAACTAATCATATTTTGTCAATATATAAATTCTGATAATCAAAAAAGATTATCAGAAACGCATGGGATTCAAAGAGAATCTAAAAGGCGAACTGACATATCGAGACATTCAGACAAATGAACTCGCCACGCTCACGGGAATCAGTCTGCACACGCTGAACCATTATCTCGTGCAAAACGGAACGTCGCCCAGCGCGGAAAACGCCGTGAAAATTGCCGCCGCGCTCGGCGTTTCCGTGGAATATCTCATGTCCAGGCAAAACGCAAAGTCGTCGTGTACACCGCCGAAGTCCGCTTGCTCGCCGACAAAATCGCGCGCATGACCGAGCGAGAGCGAGGTTTTGTCGCCGCCCTTGTGGACGCCATCGCAACATCCGTTTTCCAAATAAAATCCCCTTAGCATAAAAATTCACTTGCTTTTTTTGCAAAATGATGATATTTTAAATACAAATGCAAGCAAGGAGGTATGGTAGAAGTACCGCACAAATAGCGCGGCACTTCTACCATGACAAGTTTCTGTTGGAAACTTGCGTATATAATGCACATTTTTACTTCGTTGCAAATGTGCGTAAAAAGTCAAGAATAAAGTTGAAACTTTATTCTTGACTTTTTATAGGAGGTATGAAAATGGCTACATTGAGCATCAGACTCGACAACAAAACAAAGGACGACTTCGCGAAATTCTGCGACACGATTGGAATGTCCGTGTCCACGCTGTTTTCGGTGTTCGCAAAGACGGTCGTGCGCGAACAAAAAGTTCCGTTTGAAATCTCAGCGAAAAACGACGCAGAGGACGACGGTTTTTACAGCGAGGCAAACCAGCGATATTTGGCAGAACTTGTTGCGCTCGACAAGCAAGGCAAATTGCACTATGTGACAAAAACCATGGAAGAGCTGGAGGCGATGGCAAAATGAGCGATATTACATTCGTCGGCACAGGCTGGGACGATTACGTATACTGGCAGACGCAGGACAAAAAGACGCTCAAGAAAATAAACAAACTTCTCACTGACATCGAACGCAATGGCAATGACGGTCTTGGCCATCCTGAGCCGCTCAAAGGCGACCTTTCGACATGGTGGAGCCGCGCCATCGATGAAAAGAACCTCCTCGTCTATAAGATTGAAGGCGGAAACATCCATATCCTGCAATGCCGCAATCATTACGACGACAAATAGATTGCACCCGCATATTTCGCCGTTCACCTATACGTCACAAAAATTTCTGTCCACATCCAAAAATTCACACCAAATCAACATACCTCGACGCAGAGCATCGAGATATGAAATTCTCCGTACAAATCAAAGAGAATCGGAAATCTTCAAAAGTTCCTGGCGAGTTCTCTTCGCGACGGACGTTCCTTTTTTTCTGTAAACATCCGCGATATCTTTGAAATAAGACTTGATGCGCGGCTTTGTGCTTTGGTTTGTCGTGTTCGCCTCGAAATTTGGAACGACCAATTGCATTCCAGGCTCTATCAAATCAGGATCCAAAACGACATCTTTCGAAGCAAGCATAATCAGCGGAAAATAATAGGCTTTGCCCGCGCCATAAAAATTGCGCGCAATGTCGGAAAGCGTGTCGCCTTCTTTTACCGTGTAACTTTCCGCTCCGTCGAGAATCAAGGCATCCGCATACGCGCTGTAAACAGTGTTGAACGCGCTGTCCACCGCTTGCTGTGAAGATGCGCATGAAAACAAGGCGAACGCCAATGCCACCGCAAAAACCAAACCTGTAATTTTTTTCATAAAATCCTCCTAGTAAAAAGTCAAGAGCGATTTTAGAAAATCGCAATTGGCTTTTTAACATGCTCGTTAATGCCGAGTTTTCGCAGAAAACTCAGGTTAAGCATTGGCACGCCCATTTCAGTGCCAATGCTTAACGTCCCCTAATTTTTAACAACGAGCGAATCTTCAGATTCGAGAGTTGTTAAAAACTGCGATTTTGAAGCGAAGCGAAAAATCGCAGTAAATGAGCGAGTTTTCGCAGAAAACTCGAGTTAACCATTGGCACGCCATTTCAGTGCCAATGCTTAACGTCCGCATATTTCTTGCGTATGTTTGAAATATTTTAAATTTTCAAATACGCGAATTTCAATTCGCGAAATTTTATTTGCGCTTGAGATACTTGATGCTGTCGAGCGCGACGGCCGCGATGATAATCAAGCCTTTGATGACAAACTGCAAGTTCGTGTCAATCATCAAGAACGTGAGGCAGTATGTCAAACTCGTGAAAATGATTACGCCCAAAGCCGCGCCGCCGATTTTTCCGATTCCGCCGTTGAACGAAATGCCGCCGACGACACACGCCGCGATCGCGTCCATTTCAAAGCCTTGTCCAGTGCCCGCGCTAGCATTCGCGCGGAACGCTTCCAAGAACGAGCCACATCCGTAGAAAATTCCCGCCATGATGAAAACGCTCAAAGTCGTCCAAAAAACGCTGATTCCGCTGACGCTCGCGGCTTCGGCGTTGCCACCTACGGCGTACATATTTTTTCCAAACGTCGTCTTGTTCCAAATGAACCATGCCACGATTACGGCAATCGCCGCAGGCAGAATCAGTTTCGGAATCGTCAAGCTCCCCAAAATCCAGCGTCCGCCAAGCAAATCTTTTATGTCGCTATCAATCGAGCCGACCGGCGTTCCAGAAGTGCCAAAGAAAAGCAAGCCGTAAATTATCAATTGGGTCGACATCGTGGAAATGAACGGATGGATTTTCAGTTTCGCGGAAAAGAAACCTGCGAACGCGCTGAACATCGTGCAAAGCATAATCGAAAGCAAAAGCGCGAACACAAGTCGCACGCCCATCGGAAGCGCGGTAAAATCCCACGGTCCCAAATTGAAGAACGTGACGATGTTCGTTCCCGGGTGCAAAATCAAACCTGTCGTAACCGCGCCAATCGCGACCATTCGGCCGACGCTCAAATCCGTTCCGGCAAGCAAAATCAATCCTGCCACTCCAAGCGCGTAGAACATTCGCGTCGAAGACTGTTCGAGGATTACCAAAATGTTCTGCAAGGTCAAAAGCGCGCCTTGTCCCGAAAGCGGCGCGATTATGATGCACGCGATGAAGAAAATGCAAATCGCAATGTAAAGCCCGTTGTCAAGGAAAAATTTCGAAGCCTTGAAATTGTAGACATAATTTTTCCACGCCAACTTGCGGTTTTCCATAAAATCAGTTTTGCCATTGCGAAGCGCGCGGTTTTCCTGAACATGGTCAGTAAAAGCCTGCTTTTTCGCATCCTTGCATCGGTCAATTTTGGTCTGCGCGCGGTTTTTCGCGTCGAACAAAGCGGACTTAAGCTCATATTTCGCGGTTTCCCTGTCCACGTCAGTTTGAGCCGCAGCGATTCGCGTCGCGCCGTCCGCCTTGATTCTCGCGATTTCCTCTTCAAGTTTCGCTTTTGTTTCGGCGATGATTTTGTCCTGTTCCGCGTCCACTTTCGCGATGTATTTTTCAGCCGCGGCGTTCGCATATTGAACGCCGATTTTCGAAAGTTCCGCATCGGCATCTTTGTTTTTCGCTGCGATGACTTTCGCCTTTTCAATTTCCGCGTTATACTTGGAAATCAACTTGACGCGTTCTTCGGCGGAAATCATCTTGTTCTTTTTCGCAATCGCGATTTCCTGCTTCATGTCGGCGATTTTGTTCACGCCTTCGCGACGAAGTTCGTCGAGAGCCTCGTGAAATTTTTTGAGCGTCTCATTTTCGGCAAGCGGCGCGTCAGTCGGCGCATTTTGCGCAAGCGATTTCAATTCATCGATATTTGTCATATAAAATTCCTCCTGTTTTCAAACTCACAAATATTTCGCGGAAAGGCGAAGCAGTTCTTCCTGATTCGTTTGTTTCGTGTCCACAATTCCGGCCAGACGATGATTCGACATCACGGCGATGCGGTTCGTGATTCCCAGGATTTCAGGCATCTCGCTTGAAACCACGACAATCGTCTTTCCTTCTTTCGCCATCTGAATGATGAGCTGATAAATCTCATACTTCGCGCCTACATCGATTCCGCGCGTCGGCTCATCAAGCAGAAAAATATCCGGCTCGCGTTCCATCCATTTTCCGATGATGACTTTTTGCTGATTGCCGCCCGAAAGCGACGTAATGAGTTCATCGGCGGAAACGCATTTCGTGTGCATTCGGCGGATTTCGCGGTTGGCGGCTTCCTGCAATTTGATTTCAGAAAGAACGCCCGCCGTTTTGTACGCGTCAAGATTCGTGATTGTCGTGTTGAATTCAATCGTAGCCTTGCCGAACATTCCGTTCAGTTTTCTTTCCTCGGTAACCATCGCGAAATTGTAGCTCATCGCTTCCTTGCTGGATTCGAATCTCAATTTCTTTCCTTGAACGATGATTTCGCCCGTGGCAATCGTGCGCGTTCCGAAAATCGATTCGAGCAATTCGCTGCGCCCCGCGCCGACCAAGCCATAAAGTCCGAAGATTTCGCCTTTTTTCACTTTGAAAGAAATGTCTTCCAAATGCGGCTCGTACTTCGTGGAAAGATTTTTGATTTCCAGATAATCTTCGCCGGGCGTGTTGTCCACGTCGGGGAAACGCTTGTCGAGCGAGCGGCCTACCATCGCGGCGATGAGGCGGTTCATGTCCGTGTCGCCGATTGCCGAAGTGAGCACCATGTTTCCGTCGCGCAAAACCGAAACTTCGTCGCAGATTTCAAAAATCTCGTCCATTTTATGCGAAATATAAACGAACGAAACGCCTTTTGACTTTAAATCATTTACAATAGAAAAAAGCTTTTTTACTTCCGGCTCGGTAAGCGAAGAAGTCGGCTCGTCAAGCACGATGAGTTTGGCATCATACGAAACGGCCTTCGCGATTTCCACCATTTGCCGTTGCGAAACGCTCATCGTACGCATCACTGTGTTTGGATTCACGCTCATGTTCAAGCTGGCGAAAAGCGCGGTGGCTTCCTTGAACATTTTCTGCTCGTCAATCACGCCGAATTTTTTCGGATAGCGACCCAAAAACAGATTGTCGGTAACAGTGCGATCCAAGCATTGGTTCAATTCTTGATGAACCATTGCCACGCCATTTTCGAGAGCCTCTTTCGGACTTTTAAAGTCAACAGGCTTTCCGTTGAGGGAAATATGTCCTTCGTCCTTGCCATAAATTCCAAAAAGGCATTTCATCATCGTGGACTTGCCGGCACCGTTTTCGCCCATCAAGCCCATGACGCTGCCTTTTTTCACGGAAAGGTTTATTCCGCTGAGAACTTTGTTCTTGGCAAAAGATTTTGACATATTCTTGATTTCAAGAACAACATCGTCCATAAATTTTCCTTAAAAATCATCAGTGAGAAAATCTTCAGACTTTGGAACTGATGATTTAATGCGCGTGAGCGCATTCTTAAAAATACAGTTTGCAACGCAAACTGTAAGTCAAACCGGCGGCGGCATTTTCGACGCTGGTTTGTACATTCTTTTTAAAAATTAGACATCGCAGAAATTTCGATTTTTGAAAATGTCTCATTCGCTCAAAAAAAATTGCCGAGAGTCTCGGTCAATGCAAAGGAATTGGCGACTCGCGCCTCAAACGAGACGCGAGCCTTCCAATTAAAATGTGACTAGTAGCGGAGCTTGTCCATGTAGTCTTTTCCAGAATTCGTCTTTACCATGTTGATGGCGAAAGCGTCAAATCCGCTTGGGTTTGCCATCTTGTCAAGGCAGCTAGATTCGTTCTGACCGTCGCCCTGCACGATTGTCAAGTTGAGGTTCAACAACTTCGCATAATAGCGGAGAGCCGGAATGTAAGAAGAAGAAAGGAAGTTGTCGCCGCCATTGTAGACAGTAACCAAAACCTTCTTTTTGGCAGACTTGGATTGCTTGACTCCGGCGTCGCGGTTGCCAGCCGTGTAGTTCTTCCAGTTCGCGCTTGTGACAGGCGCGTTCTTCGCGAGAAGAGCCTTCGTAGAAGCGACATATTCCATGTCAGCGGAAATCTTAGAGCCATTTTTGTCGGCCTTCGTGATTCCGTTGGTATACACAGCCTCGCCAGAAAGTCCGTCGAGCAAATTGCGGAGAACCTGCAATGTGGCCGTCGCCTGCGCGTCAACATTCTGAGAAATCGTTCCCGTGAGTTTTCCCGCGCCAATCGCTTCGACCGCATCCAAGTTCGCGTCATATCCGAAAATCGGAACGCCAGTCGGATAGTTTGAAGCCTGCAAGCAACCCATCGCCATGCCGTCGTTGTTGGAAACTACGAGGTCAATCTGATTGCCGAATTTTGTCGCCCAACCGCCCATCGCGTCCGTAGCGGCGTTCGCATTCCAAGTAGTACCGTCAAGGCCAGTCATCGCCTTTCCTTCAAGTTCAACGACTTTGAATGTTTTTCCGCCGACAGTCAAAGAGCCTTCTTTTACTTTTCCAGGATCGGTAGATCCAGTCCAAGTGCCGAGGGCTTCGCGCGCACCTTGTGTGCGAGCCTTCGAGTCATTGTGTCCTACGTCGCCGATGCAGAGAACGTAGCCGATTACGCCATCGCCATTGCGGTCGATTTTTTCGCCGTAAGCCTGGATGAAGTCAACAATCATCTTTCCCTGGACTGCACCCCCCCCCGCGGCGTCAAAACCGACATACAACGTGCCAGCATTGTGATTCATCGCTGTCATGTCGATTTTTCCGCTGACAGGGTCAGAAGGCTGTCTGTTATACCAAACAAGCGGCTTATCTTTGTTCGCGACTTTCGGCGCGGCAAAGGTAAATGTCGTGGCGGCCATAGCGACTGCGCACATACCGAAAAGGATTTTTTTCATTATTTCCTCCTAAAAAAATAATGTTTTTACGATTTCATTATAACATAGAATTTTGGGAAGTCAAGAAAAAAACAGATGAATATCAATAACTTGTTATATATTCGTCATTGCAGGCAAGATGTCGCGGTAATCGTTCGCCGCTCGTTTTCGCTTGCAGTGCCGAAAATTTAAGCTTTTGCATTGTAGAGGCTGCTTTTTTTTCGGCAGTCCGCAATGACGAAAGTTTCGGCGCAAGGCTTCGAGGCACTCCGTTCGTCAGTTCGCGGGGTGCCTTTTTTTTGGACTTCAAACGTCGGGTTTGTTCGGCACAAGTCATCGGCACGACTTGTGCAGGATTCTGGTTCGATTCCAGAGGAGTCCCTAAGCCACACGGCTAAAAACAAAATATTTTACTTTCAAGGAGCTGACAAATGAAAGTAATCGTTTTTCCAAATCAAAAAGGCGGAGTCGGAAAGACCAGCGTCGCGGCGAGCGTCGCCGTTCAAAAGGCGACGGGCGGATTCAAAACTTGCCTTGTCGATTGCGACGACCAGGCGAATTCCTCGTCCTGGATTTTAGGCGACATGCCGTTGAAGGCAGAACTGGCCGACGTTCTTCTGAAACGGAGCGAACTTTCCGACGCTCTTGTCCAGACAAAAACCGAAAACCTTTTCATGCTGCCGACAATCGGGCTTGGCGGAAGCTTGCGGCTGTACTCAAAAACGAGGGCGAACGAGTCGCCTTTCGCGATGAGGCAGCTCATGCGGAAACTCGAGGCGGAAAGCTTCGACTACGCTTTTTTCGACGTCCCGCCTAATTTTCTTTCCGTAGTGGAAATGTGCATGCTCGCATCGGACGAAGCGATCGTCGTCACCGAGCTCAACGAATTTTCCCACGACGGGCTTGCGGAACTCTTCGACAACATCAAGGACATGCAGGAGCGGTTCGACACGGACCGCCCGAAAATGGACAAAATCATCATAACAAAACGCGACCACAGGCTCAAAATTCAGGAGGCGATGCTGAAAACGCTGAGCGACGCGCTCCCTGAAGATTTCACGACATTCGTAATTCCGACCGACCAGGCGTTTCCAAAATCGCAGGATTTGAAAGTTCCCGTTCAAGTCCTTGCCGAAACAAAAGCCGAGACGCTCCGCGTCCTGAAAGAAATTTCGGACGCAATTTGAGGCAAGGAGGAAAAACATGGCGACAACAAAAGTCAGTTACAAAAAGAGCGGCGGAGCGGAGAACAAGCAGCTCTCTCAAATGTTCTCGAGTTCGCTCAACGCGCAAAAGTCCGCAAAAACAGTTTTTCAAAAAATGAAAGTCGATGAGATAAAATTTGACGAGAAAGGCGAATTCCAAAAACTTTTTCCCATCGAGAAGGAGAACCTTAAGAACATTTCAGAGGCGATGAAAAATTCGGGCTACGACAATTCAGAGCCTTTGCGCCTTGTGAAAATTCTTGACGAGGACGGCGAGGCGATTTTAGGCGACGGACACACGAGGCTTGAAGCGGCGAAAATCGCGGGGATCAAGGAAGTGCCGATTCACGTTCGCTCGTTCGACACGCGGCGCGACGCCACGGTTTATCTTTACCTTTTGCAACTCAACAGGCGAAACCTCACATCGGGACAAAAGCTTGCCGCCCTCGCCGCTCTTGACGAACTGAAAAATCCAGGGCGAAAAGCGGGCGGCGCAGGCGAAAAAGGAAAGTCCGCTGACAAGATGTCGGAGCTGCTCGGAGTAAGTCCGCGCACAGTCGAGAAGATGCGCAACGTTCTTTCAAGCGAGGACGAGGAAATTATCGGCGCAGTCATGAACGACGAGATTTCCGTAAGCGCGG
>JAAGKN010000371.1_pt1 | contig 65407 bp, 61 predicted proteins | sample 6206371 | NCBI WGS metagenome assembly JAAGKN01 (sample SAMN11533720, study PRJNA540317) | gut metagenome | isolation source: fecal pellets from male and female animal of same cohort | host: Peromyscus leucopus | place: USA:CA | collected 2017
AGCACCAGTTTGTCTACAGTCTGCACCTCACCAACGGTGAGGTTCTCGCCAGCTCCTGCCGCCTGACAAATGCCACTGTTCGTACACAGTGCAGTTACACCTATCATAATAGCGGCTATTGCCCCGAATAGTATCTTTTTTGATTTTCCCATAGATTTCAAACTCCTTCCGTATACTAATTCAATCCAATACCAGTATTTCGCAATTACTTTTTCACTATCTTTACTGTAAAGTCTTGTTAATTCTTTATTTTCTACTTTCTTTATCAAACAACTAATTTTATTCAGCGCCTTTTCTCTCATTTTCCCATTTTCTTAAATCATTAGACAGTTTATTTGCTTTTACCAATGTTTCCCTTGCAGCAATTATTCTGTTATATGATGTATAATCAACAGATGTACTGATTGTCTCCAAACTAGCAATCAAACCATCTACTAATTGTCTACAAATCGATTTCATACCAAATGCTTCTATATAATTCTTTTTAGCTCTAGAAGAATTATTATCAGCTTTGTTGTAAATTCGATATTCCTTTTGCTGTAATGTAACTAGATATTTTATGCAATGTTCAATATCATTTCCATTTTCATCAAAATATTCCGATTCATCATCCAACCAAATATCATCAAGAAATAATTGGAATAATGCACTTGTTTTTCCCAGTTCATCCCACAATTTAACTGCCGCTCCAGAAACATATACCTTTTCAATTCTTTCAAGTTCACTGGAAGATAACCCTGGCACTTCATCTTGAGACTGATCTGCACTTCTAAGTAACAAACGATGTTGAAGCAAGTAATGAACTGATTTCTTAAAGCAAAGATTAAATCCAGCATCATCAAATTCAAATATATACTTCATTTTCCTATAGAACGCATCAATAGATACTGGATTGTCCCATGCAGGTTCCTTAAATCCGCATTGTATTAAAAAATATTTTAATGTAAGTAATAGATACAGTTCTACATCCTCATTTTGTCGATTGTACAACAAATTGGGAATTATACTACTCGTGTCTGCATAATATTTTTTGTTATCTAGTCCAATTACTTTGACAAGATTAACTCTTGTTAAATCAAATTGTTCGGCAGATGAAATCTGAAATACACCCTCAATTTCTTCATCTGACTTCCTTTGTAATCCCTTATGTAGAACTAATTCTTTCATTTTTTTCATACTCTTTCGAATATCTTTTAACTCTAATTGCAATACAAAATCTCCAATCGTGTTATCCATGCTCTGTAAAATCGTATTAACGACATCCACAGCAGTATTCCACCCATTCGGGTCATTTTGCTTTCTCGAAAACACTTCTTCCCGTTTTTTTATAATAGAATTTACATCAACTGGTTTTTCTAAATCATATGGTTTTTCTGTAGTAACATAACTTTGAAGCAATGCGCTCTCTTGAGAATTATCTGAATATTCCCCTTTCATTATACGCCAAATATGATGTCTACAAGCAATAAGCATATTAAAACACCATTTTGTAGAATCACCCCTTTGATCAATACACTCGGCCAAACGAAATGCTTCTATGACAGGTGCAAGATATCTTGATCCTGAATTTTTCGCATTTGGATCCATAAACGCTTCAATATTATCAACAATTAAAACCACCAAGTCAAGTTTACACTTCTCTTGATTCATAACATATTGTAATTGGCAAGAAGCAAATGCTGTAGGCAAGTCCTCCAGAAAATTGTTCATTTTCTCTTGATCTGCAGTTAAATTATTTTGCTTTGCATCTAGCTTTAAAAAATCCGGTCTTATATTTGCTATATACTGAATAAAATTTATATTTCTTGTATCTGGAAAATCAATATTATATATATCAACTATCTTTTCAACAGCAACGCGTAAACTACTAAGAATCGCATCTTGGGCAGATTTTTGGGAGCGATTAAAATCAATTGGTATAATTAATGTACTTCCTTGAATAATTACTTTATTGGCATTTGTCTCCAATCCAAAAACATGACGCAGAATGGTAGTCTTTCCTGAACCCGTCAATCCAGTAAACACTTGGGATTTATCCATAAAGGGATCTCCCACAAGACAATCCTTTAATACAGCTTCTGCTTCTTCGTGTGAAACATATGGTATATCACAGTTTTGGAGACTACGAGTACCTGGTATCAAAATTCTTCCTATTTCTGGTCCAAAATATTTCTTAATGTATCCATCCGTTGAGAATGAAATGTTTCTTTTATTTCTCTTATTTTTCATAAGCAAAATCCTCCTAATTATTTTTCCCAAATACTGTTACAACTAATGTATACAAAAAGGAAATATATGGCAAAACACTCTTGCTATAGTCTGCTAGTAAGATAATTCTATATCTCCACACATATCCCATAGCAATCCGATTTTCAGCCTCAGTATCTGTCATACCAAAAGATTTGCGTTGACAGTCAGCGCAACTATTTCCTTTCTCTCTAAATTGTTTTCTTTGAGAAGGAATATCACAATCTTGTTCATTTCCCAAATTAATTAGATATTTACAGCGTTGATTTTTAGACCTATTTTTCTTTTCTTGCCAAATAAATATCTTTCTGATTATATTTAGGAGAAAAACACAGAAGATGAAAACAAAAAAAGTTGCACTTATAGGAGATTCATTAAAATGTTCAAAAATATTATCAATTACAAATTTTAATTGTAGAATAAATGTTTTCATATCTCCTCCTTACCTACCACTTTACTTTATATCTTAACTTCTTACTGTTTTTTCAATTCCTCCACCGTTTTCCCTTTATCCAGTTCTTTCATCACTTCATCAAAAGTATAGGTTCCATTCATAAGCAAAATCGCCACCTCTACCCTGTCCTCTTTTTTCAGTGACCGAGACTCCAGTTTCTTTACCTGCTCCTTTGTCAGTCCCAGCTGCTCCTCTGTAGTAAGCACCTCGCTGTCCTTGACAACGTCTGACCATTTCCGGTTATCGGAGGACTTTCCTTTTGCCTTTGCCAGTTCCATTGCCTTTCTTCCGGTTTTCGCAGACAGCTTTTCTGCCTCCTGCAAATCCTCTAACGCATACCCTTCTTTTCCCATCTGATATTTTTTGTTCTCCGGAATCGTAAAAAATGCCTTTTCCAGCTCCTTTGCTGTCTTTTCCCAGTCTTTCGTCCTAAGCTGCTTCTCTGCTATATCTTCTCCTGGCATCTCATAGAGCTCCGCGTACAAATCCGCCGTTTCTCTGTCAACGGCACTTAAGGAACGGTACATTTCCTCTTTCTTTTGCCTCTCGCTCTGCTTGTTACTACTCCCACTATGATTTCGCAGTACAAAAAACACTGTCCCTGCCATAACAAACAGCAAGACAATCACAACGACCATGACACAGGCTTTTTTCCTTTTCTCTATTCGCTTCTTCAAATTCAAAAAATCCTCCATTCAAGAAAACTTTTCCAAACATAACAAGTAGGACTTACCAGTTAGGAATGTCTTCATAACTGGCAAATCCTCCTACTACTTCTTACTTTTCTCTGCTACATAATCTGTCATCCGCATTGTATTCAGGTTCTTACGCACGCTCTCCGACTGTACTGTTACCTCCCCGCTCCGTTTGGAAAAATACTCCGCCGTGGTGAGGTCATTACAGCCAAGAAACAGTGTAATGTCGCATCCACCCAGCAATTCTTCCCATTGTTCATCCGGATAACGATTCTTTAACTGCGGAATATTCTGAAAAATCATGTCAATACCTATCCCACGGCTTCTGGCTGTTGCAAGCTTTTTCTTAAAATCCGGAATTGCTCCAATATTCGGAAATTCATCTAAAACCATGTGGACTGGAATGGGCAGTCTCCGGTTTTCCCTGCTATCTGCATATCTCACAAGCTTAATAAAGAAAAATGCTACAAATAATGTTGCCAGCGCATCATAGGTTGCGTCCTGATCAGATACAATGCAAAAATATGCACATTTTTCCTTTCCCGGTTTAATCAGGTTGATGTCCTCATAGGAAATTACTGCCTGCACCTTTCTATTCTGGAGTATTTGTAAGCGTGTCCCAAGTCCTGCGATTGCATTTCCCTTTATTTTTTCTGCTTTGCTAAAAAGCATAAAAGGAGCCTTCGCCGGATGGTTATTGGGAAGACTGGCAAATTTCTCATCCAGCAGTTCCGATTCTGTTTTAACAAGCAGATTATAAACCTCCTGCAGTGTCTGGCGCTCTTTGGGATAATTCCCTTTGACATACAAACATAATGCTTTTAGCAAATCCATCTCAATGCTGTCGTGGAAAGAGTCAAACTTATCCGTCGTATTCCGGATTAGAACATCCACAAAAATATCCATATCCTCCTCATCCACCTCGTTGAGACAATCCCACGAGTCAGAATGAAGCAAATCAATCAGATTAAACTGTTTTACACAGTACCCTTCACCTTCCAAAAACGCTGCCGTATCTTCATACAATTCCGATTTGGGATCCGTTACAAACACAGATTCTCCTCTTACCACACACTGGAAAATCATATTTCGGGAAAAACTCCGTGATTTCATAGAGCCCTGACAGCCACACACAGCAAAATTTCGATTAAGCATGGAATCAACCGGCAGATACACTGTCTTCCCATCTATTTCTCCCAGTATAAATCCATCTATCCTGTCTATATCTCTTTCTCGTTTTGTCACCTCCAGACTTTCTTTCTTTTCAAGGAATCCTGCCGTACCAAAGGTTCCTTTGTCCGAATAGGCAAAGTTCCGATTGTCGGTTTCGTCTCTCCCCCGGAGTCGGAGCACTCCTCCCATAACAGCTATTGCAAAATAACTGACTATGGTATAACGACTTTGTAAACCATAAAATATGCACGAAAAAAAAGAAAAGGATAATCCTTTTCCAGATACCAACTGCCCAAATAAACCTCCTATGTAAACCCCCACGATAAGAAAGAACAACACAAATCCCACAAAAAGTATCTTTTTTCTCATTTTTCCTCATCACCTGCCCTCACATAACCATGACTAACAAGATAATTTCGTGCTTTTATTCCCTTGGTCATGACAGCATTATAAAGCATGGTAATAAGAAGCCCTCTCACATTGTTGGCGGGTTCCTCATAATTCTGTATTGTATGAACCACCCCAGCCACCATCGCTTCCGTAAGTTTATAAAAGGCTGCCTTTACAACCTCCGCACTTTTATTCTCCTGATTTACACGAATTGTATCCGCGTGACAGGTCATAACATCAAAGATAATATCAAGAACATTTTCAACCACCTCCCGTTCGCCATACATCATCAGAAAATCTACCCGGAAATTCTCCCTTAAAAACTGCCTGACAGCTTCGGTTTCCTCTCTGATGGATAGATATGAGGAATTATCTGTAGTATTCTGTGTAAGTTCTTTTGTATTTGTCTTATCTTTTCCAGTATTAGATTGTTCTTGTGTTTGTATGAGGGCATCACATTTTTTTGTATAAGGCTGTTTATCTTTGGATGCGGAGCTTGTACTTTTTTCTGGTATAGGATGACTGCTATCGTCCCTCCCTATATCTTTTTTCGGTATTAGGGCAGTATCCTTATCCGGATACGTCAGTTTCTCCAACTGCCCCACCTGTAATTCCAGATACATGACATTTCCCAATTTTATTCCATTTACAACCGGATTTCTGAGAACCTTTCTGACAACTCCCAGTTCCTCCAATGTGCCCATAGCTGCCATAACCTGCCTCTTTGACAACCCAAACTGTTCTGCCAGTTGCCCATAACTTCTCTGAAGAAGGTCTCCCCGGAAACGCTTCCTGTATCCAACCAACTCTCCAGATGCCTCATCCCGAACTTCTTTTGGGCGATACCAGAACACAATGTCCGATAAAATGGCAATTGCCGCCAAATGCGGTTTGCCATTCTCTTTCACAATCGTCTGATACCAGCTCGCCGGCACTACATTTCCCGTCAGATGTATATGCAGCATCTGATCCACAATTTCATTTCCTGTACTCATGCTTTTTCCTCCATTTTTGCTCTGAATAAAAATCTCATTAACAATTTGAGATTTTTAACCTTCCTTGAAACTCCCATGATTTCTGATTTTATCCTCGTCAAAAGCGATGATTTCTGCTTTTGGGAAACGAGTACGATAAAACTCCGAAAAAAAGGACATCGTAAAAATACGACATCCATTTCCATCCTCTATCTCCATTTCCATCCGTTTCAGCTTTTTCAACTCAAGATAAAAACAAAAATAAAACTCCCAGCCAGCCTCATCTGTTCCTTCCATCACTGCATATTCACCCGCTGGTGAAACAATAAGCTCCCGCAGTTGTTCCTCCAACGGAGAAATCCACTCTACTTCTAACAAAAACCATAGTTCCCGAATGCCTTCTCTGGTATGAGGATAAAAATACATATGTTCAAAGAAAGATTCCGGTCCCAGTCGTCCATTGCAGTACCCCTGCCACCGGTTCAAAAGCTTATTTGCAACTTCCATACTGTCTGTCAAAAAAATGGCATCGGTATCCATCACAGCACCGCCTTGCACATATTCCAAGCTATGACTCCGAGCAGCTCTCTCCTCTACGCTCCTTCGCCAGACCATGTCCTGACCTAACATATCATACACAAGATAGATCCCCCTCTGACAGATTAGAAATCCGCTCATTCTGGAGCTCTTAACATCATCATTCATTTTCTTTTGGTAAAAGGAGACCGGATAATACCCAAATCTTCTCTCCTCAAATGGATATTGAAAAGAAATCGGCACCCCTGCCAAATAGCATACGACAATCCCCCATGCATTTCGGTGCAGCCGCAATCTCTTTTTTCTCCCAACCTGTTTTGAAACAGTCGGAAAATCAATTGCCGGAGGTCCACACAAACCGGTATACTGGGCATATCCTTTTCTGGTCAGGCGGTATCCCGTCAATCCATCCTTTACTTTTCTCTTTATCAATCCCTTCCGCTTTAACCCCGTCAATATTTTTTCCACATACCTGTCCCCGGCTACCATTTTTAGTTGCTCCCTTGTACACTCTCCGGAAGCCCCTATCAGGGCTATCACTACATCTGCGTGCCTCATCTATATTGTTCCTTTCCTTACCGTCATTTTCGCCCCATCTTTCCTCACCGGGTGAACTTTTTTTGAAACAAACAACCATTTTCCGCCTACTTCACTTTCTCTTTATGGTGGATTTTCTATCTCACTATTTTTCTGCTTTTCCACCATGCTCTCCTTCATTTTCTGCTCTTGCAACCAGTCCACAAACGTATCTTTTTTCATAATTTCAATAACCGTTTCGTCTCTTTCACCAAATACAGAGTAGTCATATGTATCCAGATAAATTCCATTGTCTGTCTCCAAAAAGAACAACCTCAGCAAATCAAGCACTCGCTTTTTCTCGATATTATCATGATCTCTTACCATTCCAATTTTCCTGCTTTTATCATAGCAATGCCGAAAGCAAACACCCCCCTCCTTTATCCGGGGTATTCCCATATGCTCCTTTTCATATTGGTCTAATGCCTGCATAACTATGCCGTCAATAAAATCTGCTTTATCATTCTTTCTGTGTGGGAGCAACAAGGGGATATGAATTTCATAACCATTTGTATTTTGATAGATACTGACATCGTGAATATCCGACATATACGCTGCTATTTCCCTTTTCTGCCTTTTCGTCCAAGACGCTTCAAATACCACTCTCCGCATTTGCAGACAAGCATTTTCCATTTTATAAAAAGCCAGAAGAACACGGTTAAAGTAACTTCGATACATGCTCTCGCTCTTTTGTCTCTGATAATACTCATACTCCCATCTCATCTTCCTTACCGCCTCGTAGACATCCAATACAGACTGCTCCATTTTTTTTAAATCTTTCACTTGCGAAAACTCCTTTCATAGTATTCTACTTTGCCTTCCGCTTCTTTTACCAGACAAAATATATCATTTTTGCCGGCCGGAACCCGGTTGATATCGGATATATGGTCTACCAATATAAAACGACTTCCCGCACCTTTTTCATATTTCACAACATTTTTTCTTGTTACATGGCAGATGTCACATATCTCATCCTCCATCACAAATGCGAGCAAATAAATCTCATCTCCGGCAGGCATAACGCACTCAACGCTTCTGCCACTCATGATATCCAGCAATATCCACAGTGCTTTTCGCATTGGCACTTCCGGCGGTCTAACATTGGGCTTAATTCCGATAATACGTTTCGTATCATGGACTGTCAGAAACAGTCGCCGTTGATACAGCAGATGATTCACAACATACATTCCAGACATCCCCCTTAGCTTTGCGTACCGGATAAGCTGGTCTTGGTAAACACCACCCAAATCCTTAACAAACTGATAAATAATCTGTTGGTTTTCTTTAAAAGTCTGCATGATTACCTCCTTTTCGTAAAAAAATAAGACCAGATTGCTCTGATCTTACCTGCTTAACTAATTTATTTCTTAACCAATATTACTCTGTTCTTTTCCGTTCTTAAATTTTGTAAGTTTATAATTCTGAATCCAACCAGAATAATATACTCCCTCTTTACTCTGCCACATAATCTTTCGCCACTTTTTCCATTTATCGACCTCACATACTACCCGTCCGACTTTTAATCGACCAACTACATGGGATGAGCAATCTGGTTTTATTCTCGGCTTAACTTCTTTACTCTTTACAATCCGCCAACTAAGTTCATTCATTAGAGAAGCCTCAATTCCCAGTTCCTTTGTATAATAGTTATTTACCGTTTGAACTGAATTGTCTTGTATAACCGCAGGGCTTGTAGACACTTTATTTACAATAAGTGACAAGAGGAACGTCAATATCACTGGACCAAAATGCAAAAAAATCAAAAACGCTATACTATCCTTAATATTCTTTTTGGTTATAGGCTCTCCCGAAATTTCCTCATCTGTTATATCCTTTGAAATCTCTTCTGCTTCTTTCTCCACTTCATGGCTTTCAGCCAATTCCTCAACTACATTGTCTACAATCTCATTAAATCTAACTGGATGTTCAAAATTTACTTTTTCAACTGACCTTTTGAAAGCATCCGCAAAATCAGAAGTAACCTTCTTCTCCCAACCAGCAAATTGATCTTGCAAGGAATCCATGTTACTTTTCCATTTACTAATTACAGACTTAGAAATTGTAGGTGCAAGAGAGCTAAGTAACTCATTTCTATACGACAGTACTTCTGAAAAATTTATGTTGCTGGCTATTTGCTTTAGAAGTGCTCCATTTTCCATAATAGTGCTAAAATCTAATTGGGTAAAATCAGATAATACTGCTGCTCTATCTTGTAATTTTTGTACAGCATCCAATAAATCTTGATTCACAAATCTCATATGCCCAAGACCTTTGAACCTTTTATAATATTTTTCCATTGACCGAAGATACGCGTCATTAAGTTCCATTATAAATACCTCTTCCGATTCCCTTCGCTATAACTACTATACTTTATGTAACACACATAGTATAACGGATAAAAAAATTTTCTGCAACCCTCACCCTCTTCCAAACGCATCCGCACCATGCTGCTTCAGTCTGTCCTTCAGCTCCTGCAAATCCTTCCGATCTGTCGTAATCAAATCCTTCTCCAACTGGCTCGCCTTAAATTCCACCGTCATATTATTGTTGTTCGTAGAAATCAGACCATTTCCCCGGTTAAACTTTATAATACTCATCATCTCTGCATCCGACAAATGTAGCACATCCCGGATTTGTTCTGCCTCATTGTTCTCCATATTCAGAATAATCTTTGTTTTGGCATTATTGATAATACCCCTGCCATACTTGCCGTCCTTTAGAGAAAAGAAATCATTTGTATCCTGCGTGGCGCAGACGGCAGAACCGCCATATCCACGAATAATCTTAAAGATTTCCAGTACATACTCCGCTGCCAGTTCTGTAGATGTGGCACCAATCAACTGCCAGACCTCATCAATAAAGATTGCCTTTTCCACAGTACGGTCCTCCTTTGCCTTAGACCACACATAGTCCAAAGCAATAAACATTCCAACTGTCAGCAAGTCCCCCGTAATCTGCGAAATATCCAATACTATATATTTATTGTCGAGATTTACATTGGTCTGTTGGTTAAAACTTCTGGCTGAACCATTTACCAGCCGGTTCAGAATATTTGCCAGACGTTTTGTTTCCTCCCGCTCCCGCAGTACCCGATACAAATCACCCAGCACCGGCATCTCTTTATATTTTCCGGGGTTCCTTTTCTCCCACAGGCTTTCGTTATCATGAGTAATTCCTTTCCGCTCATATGTCGTGATAAAGGCTTCATCCAAAAGCTGCCTCTCTTCATAATTCATATCCGGCACCAATAGAGAAAAGAAAATATGTAAATCCTGTATTTTAAGTGCCAGTTTTGAACTATTCATTACCTCCCCATCCAAGACGTCCGCCGTATCTGACTGGGATTGCCGGATTTCCATTACATTGATACAATGACTGGAAGCAGGGGCAATCTGGATAAACTCACCCCCGATGTTTGTGCAGGCACGAGCAAATTCATGTCCCTTATCCGGAGCTATAATAAACACCTGAATGTTCTTCCGCCGCATCCGAAGCGCCATCAGCTGGAGAGTAAATGTTTTTCCTGCACCACTTGTTCCCATAATTGCTATATTGGCATTCTTATAAATCTGTGAATTGAAGATATCCACAATAACCAGTGAAGAATTTGCCTTGTTGACTCCCATCAGAATACCATTATCATCGCTCATCTCAAAAGAGACAAAGGGATAGCAGCTTCCTAAACCACTTGTCAGCACATTTCTCTTTGAACGGGAAAATAGATTTTTATCCAGATTTAAAAGCGGCAGTGCTGACTGAAATGCCTGCTCCTGCCTGAAAAAACACTTTGTACAATCCATATCTTTAGATATCAGGAGCTTTTTTAGCTCTCGTGAGCGCCACTCAACCTCTTTTTCACTATTTCCCGTCACCGTAAGCAGAATGCTGATATAATACAAATCCTCATTTCCAGACAATCCATTCTTCAGATAATATCCAGCACGTATACTCTCCTCTAGGTCATCAAAGTCTGTATTTGTATCAGAGGCTTCCTTTATCTTTGACTTATTTATCCGTATCCGCCGCCCGATACGCTCCATACTCCGGGTTCTGTCCTGTCGGTATACAAACAAGTCCACATCTATCCCCTCTCCTGCATTTATAAGTATTGACATCCAGCCTGCCGGAACTTTTGATTTGTATTTAGCGGAAGGGATAAACAGGAAGGTATAATACACTCCATCAATCACTACATTTGTAGAATGTGTAAAATCCAGCCTTCGGGGAGCTACCAAATCCAAAATAGAAGGCTTTCCTCCTTTGTTTTTGCTCATAAATTCCTGCGTAATTTCATCCATATGCTCCTGCAAGGGAATACGGACACTTTTTCTACGGTTTAAGATTGTATAAAAAATTTCCATTATGTGCATTGTCTGATGAACCGGTGTTACCACTTCATTCCCACACTGACCTAAATATTTTGCAATCGTTGATGCGACGGAATTCAGTTGAAACAATATTGCCTTTTCGTCTCTTGCCCGGTCGTTTGTATCTGCCTCGTATTCAAAAATGAGAAAAAATCGTCTTGAAACAGCCTCCTTTTGTCCCACACTTGTAATCAAACTCCGGTAATCCCTTTGGAGCATCCGGCAACGCTCGTCCCTCTCCTTTCGGATATCCGCATCAATTCGCTCCAAATATTGGTTGATATTTGCCTTTTTAGATACCATTTTAATCTGCATCCGTATGGGACTGATTTTTAAAAATCCCATAAATGAATATAAGATACTTCTTTGCTCCAGAGCACTCCGTAGCAAAAAATTTATCGGAATCACTTCTAAAATCTTAATATACCTATGGTCTGTCGTAAACACTACCCCTTCCACAATCTTTTCAATCGGAAGAATCTGTGAAGCCTCCGTCACCGGTATTGTAGTACCTTTTTCCGCAGCCACATTCAATACTTTAGTATCTTTTTTTCTTTTATTCCGTTTCAGACGTTTCCGCATTTCCGCTTCTTCTCTGTGAAGTCTCTTTTCCCTCTCGCGCTTTTCCTTCTGTTTTCGGTACTCGTTTTCTCGTTCTTTTTTCTTTCTCTGCCTCTCCTGCTCTTTTGCCTGTTTCAGTTTTTCCTGAAGCTCTGTGATTTCGTCTGCCATTGAAACTCTCCTTTCCCGGCACCGGTTCTTGCAATACCCTTCTGTGTTTTAAAAATGTTATAAATGATAAAATAAAAGAAAACAAACTCTCTCCCATCACTCCAACTACAGCCAGTATCAATACTGGTAAGACTACAATAATTCCAATATATATTTTTGGCTTGATTCCCAAAGGAAACCGCCATAGGGGAATCAGCATTGTCCCTCCTATTAACACGGCTTCCACGGCATTTCTAAGCCTTACCTTCCCATTCAGTATTGTCCCTTCCTCTGCAAAATTGTGGGGAATATTATACACGTCTCTTGCCATTTTCCCCTCCCTTCCGGAAGCGGTACACACCATATCCGACACTGGCTCCCAGTATAACGAAAAAAGCGGTCATCGGCATCGGCTCCTCCGATTTGTCTTCATTTTTATGCAAACCATCCTGTCGTTCCTTTTCATTCCCCTTTCGGGACACCTCCACATCACCACTATCCATATAGGCCGAGGTTTCCGATTGTTCCACTTCAGGCTGACTGTTCTCAACAGTAGCATTGAGTCTAAGTGCCATCCCTTTTTCTATGTGCAACACCTCCTGACTGCAAATGGCACGATACGAAATATCATCCTCAAAGGCTCTTGCACATACCTCATATACACCATCCGGCAAGGATATATTTTCCAAATACATCCTTCCCTTTGTAAGAGCTATTTCCTTTGCCGGACCATTGTCCTTCTGTATAAAAGTCACATATATCCTTCCTTCAAATCCCGTAAACACATTTCCTCTTACTGCAACCACTCCATTTCCCGTTTCCGTGTCAGTAAACTGTTCTTCTGCCGAAAGCGACTGCTTCGGAGAGTCCTTTTTCTGTTTTACCCGTCCCTCTGCATCAAAGAGTACATACTTGCCTGCTGCACTTTTCTCGTCATATCCCCAGCCATCTGTTATCCGTTCCCCATTTTGTGTAATGCCAAAACCATTTTCCCAATGGTCAATTTTCTTATAAACAGTTTCCGCAGATGCTGGAACAACTGCTATCATAAAACATACAATTAAAATTGTAATGATCTGTTTCATTTCCTTACATCCTCCTTTATCTGCTCATCATCCAGATAGAACCTCCCTCTATGTCTCTGGCGAACGCCCTTATTTGTTCTTTCGTGTATACTTTTCCTGAACGCTCCCGGCTGCCCGGATCAGCAATTGCTATCTTTCCTTCTTTTGTCACTCCAGTCAAAGCAATATAGTGCCCACTTCCTGATTTTGTAATTGTATAGGGAGCACAGATTACCACTGCCATCCCTCCTGACTTTAAACTCTTTACCACCGTATCCATTTCACTCCTTTTCATTCTCCGGCAGGATATCTTCCAATGTGCAGCCGCATTGGAAGGAAAAGAATGGTTTGTCCCTGCTCCGGCAGTATACTCCCCGTGCTCCATCGCATACCGGCATGTCATTTCCGGTGTCACAGACTCATGAAGAAGCGTCGAAAAAACAATGGCACAAGCTGTCGGACCACACCCACAGCTTTGGATTGTGCCGCTTCCATATTTCATATTCTTCCACGGCTCTTCCCCCTGATTGTAATAAGTCACATCCGCAATGCAGCCGGATTCCATATTTTCATAATGAATCACATTACCTTTTGTATCTGTTTCAGCTTCCTCGCCATCCCCGCTAAAAAAATCAAGAATTTTCCCCATCCAGTCTCCTAGACGGTCAAGGACCGACCAGACCGCCTCTACTCCATCAACGGCTGCCTTTACAATTTGAATACCAATTTCAAAAGTTTCCTCATCCATACACAAAGAATAGGTATACCCTCCTTGTTGTTTGCGTCCAAGAATATCTCCTAAAATCAGATTGTAGCAGGCTGTTTTTGTTTTATCCTCTAATACCTCCTCCCGGATAAAACCATAATCAAAAAAGTCTTCCTTATTTTCTTCTACCGCTGTTCTTACCTGCTTCCACAAAGCTTCATAGTCTGCAAGAGAATCGGATTTTTTTTGAGGTGTCAGGTGCGAAAAGACCTTTTTTACATAATTCTTTGTCTCTGTTATATCCGGTATCTTATAACCTGCCCTTCTCACAGCTCCCCCTCCGGCATTATAAGCAGCAACTGCAAGTTCCATCCCATTATCATAAGCCTTAAATGCCTCAATATGGCTCGCCAGATACCTTGCCCCCGCCATGATATTTTGCTGCGGGTTATAGGGTTCTGAAACCCCCAGTTCTTTACAAAGCTGTGGCATGAGCTGCATAACTCCCATTGCTCCTGCAGAAGAATGACTTTGAGGATTATAATCACTTTCTACTTTTCCTACTGCCTTTAACAGAGCAAACGAAACATGGTATTTTTTTGAAGCCTCTCTGAAAATATCATCATATGACGATGTAAGCCGGGTTGTATAGTCATCCTCTCCAGAAAAAGTAAAGTTCTGAATGGTCGCTGAATCCCAGACATTCATAAGCATATAGGACAGATAAGTGGTAAATTCCCGCTTCATAAGCGTTTCATACTCATCTGAGACCGTAAGACGTTCGCATGTGCTATGGTTCTTTTTCCAATTCTTTTCAACCTCTGCCCTAACCTCATCTCGTTGCGACGATACAGTCTTTCTGACATCCTCTTCGGAACCATCAACCTTTTCAAAAATTTCTTCCAAACGACTTTTTATGGAATAGATATTTTGCGTGTTTTTGCTATCCACTAGGTCGTTTGCGTCAGAAAAACCAAGATAGTTCATTGTAATCGGGATAATATTGACACAAATGTAAAGAAACAAAAAATGAGCAACCACAATGCCCGCTAACACCTTCCAAAAAGTTTTGGATGTGACAACTGCTCCGATGACCGTACCTAATGGTCCCGCCACCGCTGTACCTGTTGCTGCTCCGGCACTGCTTCCCGCTGTAACAGCCGCCCCTGCTGCACTCTGTGCCGCCTTTGCTGAATGAGTAGCTGCCTTCACAGCCTCCGATGCCTGCTTGGCATGAGCAGCTGCATTTACCACCTTTCCCGTATCTGACACAAAATTCCGTCCTTCTCCCCTTTCCTCACTCACGTTTCATCCTCCTTTCGGGGAATCCGGGATACCATTTTTGTTTCGACCTGAATCATACCCTAATTCGTTATCCTTGTATGATAGTGAGGAGTTTCCGGCGGTTTTACTTTGTTGTCTTCCCACTCTGTCTGACTGTGAATATGCCCCCTGCCTGTATACTGCTTCTGCTCCTCTGGTATTCCGTTCACATATTCCGGTACATTCGCTGTCTCTGTTTGCATTTCTTTAGAAACAACTTTATTTACTCCATCTGTATCCATAATCGCCTCACTATCAGAAAAACCAGAAATTCCTGCTACTCCGGCACCGGGCACATCCGTTTCCTCGTCGGAATAACCAATACCTTCCTGCGGTAAGTCTGTAATTGCTTGCCCTTCACTCATTTCCTCTATGCCATTTGCATTTTCATCCTGAAATCCTTCCGCATCCGGCAAACCGTCATTAAATTCCGTTTCCAGTCCGGAAACATCTCCGATATCTTCATCAAATGCTCCCATATCTATGCCATCGAGCTTATTATCATCTTCCTTTGCTCCCTGTCGTGGTTCTTCTTGTTTGTTTGCATCGCCTGTAACTTCCTCTGCCGTCTGCGTCACAGAATCCATTGCTGGAATCGGACTGCTCTGCATCATAACATCTGCACCGGCACCATCCTTTCCTGCCCCATTTCCATTCCTATATTGATTTTCACCACCGGAACTGCCATTTCCACCTGCCATTGATTTTCCTGTTCTGGATAAAATTCTCCCGGCAAGCATAGCGACAGTAATGCCGCTCATTCCACCAGCAGCCCTTCCCATACTAATACCAAGACTTGCCAAATAAGTATCCAACTTCTGAATAACCTTTGATAATCCCACCAGACACAGACAAGCCGCAAAATATTTCTGAAATCCATAGCCACTGGCAATAATGCCTCCATAGCCAGACAAGAACAGTTTCAACCCCCATGCATCCAGCATAATCAATACTATTTGTCCGCCAAACATCGAACACCATGATGAGAGGATTCGGTTAGTGGATTTTGAACCACCCGTAGAAAAGGCAAGTGGTGAGGTATATGCCATCACACCAAGTAGGACATACCGCTCTGCCACTGTGTAAATCAGCTTAAAATAATGCCATGCAATCACAAACTGCATGATTGTCAATAGTATCATACAATTCATGTTATCAATGCCAAGCAGCGAAACAATACTCTCCGATTTCAGATTTAACTCTGAGAAGCTTCCAATCACCACTTTTTCATTTGTAATCCAGCTATACGGTGTTCCGGCAAAGGCTAGTATGTAGTTCATAATTTTCTTAGCATACAGAACCATAACAAAACAGATAATAGAACGACATACCAATTGAACCGGCTCCTCAGAATCCGTACCCAGCCTGCCAAACATTGAAGCAAACAGCCGCCACAGCAGGATCAAAAACAGGATCGCAATGCCAATGGGGCGTATCACGGACTGATACAGAGGTTTTGCCACAGCAAACAATTCCTCGAACAAATCCAAGTCGCAGGACAGCAAATCAAGAAAAACCTGATTAACTACATTCAGTGCATCTACAATAAATCCTGCTATAGCGCTTCGTATTGCATCCAACAGCATATTTACTAACCAGCTCACAGCATCCTCCTTTCAAAAGATATCCAGTGGGGAATCTGGATAAATAAACCTATCTTTTCTTTGCCATATCATCCAACTTTAAAATCCTGCTGTGGGATGATATTCTTCATGTAAGTAACGATTGCGCCCAGCGTCATGATAGCCACCCAGCATATGACAATGCGTTTCAGCCACATGCGGGATTCATCTACCGTTTTCCCTGTTTTTGAAAAATTCATGAGAAACAGACACGCAGCAGCACATACTACTGCTGCAACCGTAGCAATACCTGCTACATCTTCATACACACTCTGCATGGCATCTTTGGCAATCTCAAAAATATCTTTTGCCTGACAAGGAATAATGGTAAATGCGAGAAGCGAAACAACCAAAAACAAAAAGAACAGGATTCTAGGTATCAGAACTGCTTTCTGTACCTCCATCCTGTTCATGGAAACCGTCGCCGTCATCGCCCAGCTTTTGGCCTTTTGAATTACCGGCATAGCACTCCTCCTTTCTTTGAGCATTACAGCTGATAAACAGCTGCTATCTATATGGAACCGCCTCCCCTAGCGAATACCATCCAAGTGAAAAATAACCGTCCCATACAGGTCCTCTTTTGATATGCACCCTGTTCTGCGGGAATCAAATGAATGTCTTGTGTTGTCACCAAGAACAAAGAAACTGTCATCTGGCACTTTGATACACTCCCATTCCTCCTCAAAAGCTTGCTTCCGGTATTTTTCTTCAACCTCCGCTCCATTCCGCCAAAGCTTTCCCTCTTTTATCGCAAGCACATCCCCACCAGAAGCTGCTATTCGTTTAATAATTCTCTCTTTCTGGTACGCTTTGGATTCAAATACTGCGACATCACCACTTTTCGGCTCTAAAAGTCGATTGATAAGAACATAATCACCATCTCTCAGGCTTGGAAACATGGAATTACCCTCTATATGTATAATGCGGAATATCCGAGTTGATAAAAAGACAAAAAATACTGCTGCCAAAATCAAGAAAATCATTGTTCTGCCTTTTCTTAAAACTTTTCCCACACCTCTAGTAATTTCTTGCAACAGCCATCTCATCTTCCATAACCTCCCTTTTTACCTTTTCCAAACGCAGCCGGATATCCCGACACCCCCACAATATATCTCCAATCACCAACAGTGCCTTTCTTTGATACCGGTAAAATGTCGCATGTGATATAGGAAATCCTTCATCAATCATACTCTCAATAAGCTGCTCATTGCTGGTGACTTTCCGCGGCTCCAAATAATTCCGTTTGATAATCTCATAGTAAACATCCCTTGCATCGCTATCATAATTCCTTAATGCCTCCACCGCTTCGTCAATCATCCGGATATACATATTACTTTCGTTCAGACTGTCAACTCGCACTTTGAAATCCTTAATATCTGTGTTGACATCTACTCCTGCCTGATAAATTTTGTCTAAAAACTGGTCAATGTCCGTTCCATACTCCATCCGGAAATCTGTCTCCAGTATCATTTTGTTCTTTTGAATTCTCCATTTTACCGGACGATACAACTGCAACACGATTTTTGTTTCCGCAATTATCCTGTCATCATCTCTGGGCTCTTTGTTAAAAGTTTGCATTACCTTCATCTCTCTTCCTCCTTGCATTTTCGCAAAAAAATAAGACCAGATTATCCTGACCTTATTTTTTGTTACTAAGATTGCTTTCCCAACTAACTTAGTTGTTTCATATTAAATTTTTATACTCTCTTCTGCTGTCTACAATCGCATAGATGATAACCGTTTTATCCATCTCACTCACCTTATAAAACACAAGATGATTCTCTACAATTAAAACACGGTAGCCCTGCTTCCTTAAAATCGAATAATGAGGAAGGCTGCCCGACTGAGGAAAATCTCTCAGCCGATTAATCGCCTTCTCAATCTTATCCAGATAATGAAGGGCGGTCTCCACACTTCCGGAATCATCTGCTATATAAAACAGAATGTCACGCAATTGATCCTCTGCTCTGTCTGTTCGTAAGATTTCGTAACTCATCCATCCTTCCTTTCCAGTAAAGATGCACGAATATCATCAAAGGTATTTTGTATTGGTGCAACCCTTCCTTGTTTCACATCCTCCTCTGATTCTGCCAATGTACGCAGAAGCTCCAATTCCGCAGTCATCTGCTTATAAGCCTGAAAGCCCATTACTGCCGTATCACCCTTTCCATTTACAGTGATAATTACAGCCTCTTTGTTCTCACGGCACTGTTTTGAAATTTCAGAATAATGATTTCTCAAATCAGAAGATGGTCGAATTGCCGTTTCCATCTCATCACCTTCCCTCTGCTATATATAGTCATATCATATCATAATACGACTATCGTTTCAACAACATATCAAATATTCTCCGCACAAAATCAAATTATATACCGGTTTCCACCTGATTTCTTTTTTTCCAGTCAAGAAGCAATGAAAAAATCACTTCTTCCATCTGCTGTCTGCTATAATCCGATGGAAAGTATTCATAGAGTTTCTTGCTTTTCAGACTGATGCTTGCTGGCTTAGCCGCTTTTTCCTTACTGTCTGACAAAATATCCTGCATTTGTGCTTCGTCCAATTCTCCACTCTCCGAAGCCCTTTTTAACAATTTTGCCTCTTCACCAGAGGGAATCTTACTGTCTTCCTGAATATACCCGAACAACATCTTTTGCTCGTCTTCTGCCAGATAAGATATAGACTCTCCTACACTCAAAGACATCCTTTTCTCATCCACCAGTTCCAGAATTGGCTGAATCAGATATGTCAGACGAATCAATCTGCGAACCGTACTCTCACTTTTCCCAATATCCTTTCCTAGAATTGTTGCAGAGGTCACACCTTGCAACCTCCCGTCATTCTGACTGGAAGTTGATTGCATGTCCTTCTCTGACCTCCCTTCATTTTGAACGGAAGTCAAATCTGTCCTTGCCCCCTGCCGGCCCATCGCCTCCAGCTTCATCCGCAGGGCAAATGCCTTCTCGCTAAAAAGCAGATGCTCCCGTTGTATATTCGAGTCTACCATGACAATCGTCGCTTCGTCATCTGTATATTGACGGATAATAGCCGGAACTTCCTTAATTTGCAGCCGGTCACATGCATACTTTCGCCTATGCCCTGAAATAATCTCATATCTTCCAGCCCCTTTTTCCCGCACCAGCAAAGGCACCAATACACCGTGACATTCCGTACTTTCCATTAGCTTTTCCATATCCTCATCCTCTCTGACCTGAAACGGATGATTGGCAAATGGCACCAGCAATGCCGTATCCAGCATGACAATTCCATCTGTATTTTCCGGAACTGAACCAAAAAGATTATCGAAGCTTTCAAACTCAATGTCACAGTTTCTTTTCTCAGCCATGTGCCATCACCTCTTTCGTCAGCTCCTCAAAGGCACTTGCCACTTTTCCTTTCCCATCATAAAGGTAAATACTCTTTCCCTGTGCCGATGTTTCTGCTGCACGCACCGATGCCGGTATCGGATGTCTGAAAATAGTAACTTTGGAGCCATAGTTTTCCTCGATAAGCCGTGCAATCTCTTTGGCGTCTCTAGTCCGCCGGTCAAGTCGGTTAATCAAAATTCCCTCAATAGCCAGTTCTCTATTGAGATGCCGCCTAACCATACCCACTGTCCGAATCAGCTCCTGAAGGTCAGAAACCGGTAAATACTCTGCCTGTACCGGTATCAATACCGAATCTGCCGCAACCAAAGAATTGATTGTAATCATACCTAAAGAGGGCATACAATCTATTAAAATGTAGTCATACTTATCTCGAATTGTGTAAATGTACTCACTTAGAACAAACTCTCTTCGCATGACATTCACTAATGTCATTTCCATTTCTGACAATCTCGAATTAGAAGGAAGCAGCCAGACACCCTCTGTGTGCTGCAACAAATCTTCCTCTGTACCACAATCCTGCTCTCTCACAACCCGCTCAAGGACGGTAGCTGTCGTATAGGGCAGGTCAGCCGGACGCTTAAAACCAAGACTTTTTGTCAAATCCGCCTGACCGTCTGCGTCAATTAAAAGTACTTTTTTCCCGCTTCTCGCCAAACCAATACCAAGATTTACCGTCGTCGTTGTCTTTCCGACACCGCCCTTTTGGTTTGCGATTGCTATTATCTTTCCCATGCTTTTTCCTCCACTCCGGAGTATGTAGCCTCCGTTAATATTGAACAGTTTGTACCTTCCGCCTATACAGACAAAAGGACACGATAGTGCAAGCCTCCTTCCATTTCCACCATATTATTGTTCTATATTAACATTAGCCGGCGCCATACAAGCCCCCATATTCATGCTATCCTTGATTCCATAGTCCGTGATCACCCCTGTTGTCAGACCGGAGATCTGCACATAACCCATCTCCTTGCGTTTCCAGTTGCCGTCTCCCTTTCCCAGCACCACGGCACCGCTTCCTGTCACCGTCCACGTGGAAGAGTAGGGCCGCTGGTTTCCGTAAGCCAGGGGAAAACGAAACTGTTTTTCTGCACTGGCAAAATGACTGGAAGTAAGAGCTACTACATAATCCGCAAAACCACCCTCCACCAGCATAGAGCCGATTCCCATGGATTCCCCCATAGTGGAACATGCACCGTACACGCCAAACATCGGGATATTGAAATTCATGATCCCAAATGAGGTGGCGATCAACTGTCCCAGCAGATCCCCGGCGACGATATAACGGATGTCACCGGGCTCCAGGCCGGCATTGCGTATCGCGATGTCCGCCGCGATATGCTGCATCTTGCTTTCAGCTTCCTCCCATGTATTACCGCCAAAAAGGGGATCGGTCTCCACAAAGTCGAAGTATTTTCCAAAGGCTCCATTTCCCTCCTTTTCTCCGGCCACTGACGCTGCGCCAATAATGCAGGGCGGGACCTCAAACTGGACACTTCGTTTTCCAACAGTTTTTTCCATATCTTCATTCTCCATTCCGTGCACACTGAATATCATACCATATACCAGAAATACGCAGGTATTCTCCTTTACCATTAAGAATTTTCCTATCAGATAAAAAAGATGCACATACCATTTTCCCATAGTATGTGCATCTTTTCTATTTTCATCCATCGAAAAAACAGGATTGTTATTTATTTACTTTTCGCTTTCTTTTTACTTATTTTGTTCAGGAAAAACCATACGGTACCTGCCAGACATACAGAAGAATAACATCCGGATATGATACCTGCGATCAGTGGAATCGCAAACTGACGAACCGCATCCACACCCATGATCGCCAGAACCACTACCATGATCAGCGTCGTGATGGAAGTATTGATACTTCTGCTCAGTGTCTGGGTGATACTCTCATTTACGATATCCGCAACCTCTGCACGGCTTCCCGCTTTTTTCCGGTTCTCACGGACACGGTCGAAGATAACGATGGTCGCATTGATGGAATAACCAACGATGGTAAGCATACATGCAATAAACGTACTTCCCACAGAGATGAAGGCACTTCCTACTGCGTACACCATGAGCACAACGATCACGTCATGGATCAGAGCCAGTACGGAGCTGGCACCAAAAGCAAGGTTCTTGAAACGGATCCAGATATAGATCAGCATACAGATCGCCGCAATGATCACCGCGATCACCGCATCCGTCTTCATCTCATTACTTACCGAAGCCGAAATTGTCTCGATCTCGATATTTTCTTTTGTCACACCATACTTTTCGCCGATGGCAGTCACAACGGTCTTCTGCTGATCCTCTGTCAGATCCACCGTACGAATGATCAGAGTTCTCTCTCCGGCAACATCAGAAATCTCCGCATCCGGCACACCGGCTGCTGTCTTGACTGCATCGGTAACCTTGGTCTTGAAATCTGCACTGGCGTTTCCGCTGCCATCAAACCCCTGGGCATTTTCATCGAAGGTGATGGAAGTAGAAGAACCGCCCATAAAGTCAAGGCTATAATTCAGGATCTGTCCGGTCTGTGCTTTATTAAAGATCAGACCTCCGATACAAAGCAGGAACAGGGCTCCTGAAATAACAATATATTTTTTGAAATTTCCAACAAAATTGATTGCTTTTCTCTCTCTCTGGACACCAAAGAATTTCGGATCATCCAGTCCCAGGCTGACCAGTCCGTACAGAATCCATCTGGTGACAAAGATCGCAGTAAACATCGAAAGAACAATACCGATAGCAAGGGTCTGGGCAAATCCCATAACCGTTCCCGATCCTTTGATATAAAGTACGACAGCTGCAATCAGAGTTGTTACGTTACCGTCGATGATAGCAGAGAGCGCCTTCTCAAAACCGATCTTGATGGCAGACCGGACGGTCTTTCCGGTGGCGAGCTCTTCACGGATACGGGTAAATATAATACAGTTGGCATCCACCGCCATACCGATAGCGAGGATTACACCGGCGATACCCGGAAGGGTAAGGGTGACATCCAACGCATTCAGGGCGAGCAGTGTAGCTGCCACATAAAGAACCAGCGCAAGGGATGCAGCGGCACCCGGCAGACGATACATCACGATCATAAAGATAATGACAAGGATAAATCCGATAAGACCTGCATACAGACTGGTCTCCAGTGATGTAAAACCAAGTTTCGCTCCCACGATGTTGGAACGGATATTTTTCAGTTCCAAAGGAAGGGCACCGATACGGAGAGTGGCTGCCATATCCTCTGCGTCTGAGAATTTATCAAAACTTCCGGAAACCACAGCGACACCGTCTGTGATCGCGGTCTGGATCACCGGCGATGAAACCTCTTTGCCGTCATAGATGATGGAAAGAGCTTCTCCTACGTGGTCACTGGTGACGCTGCCAAACTTCTTGGCGCCTTTTCCATTAAACGTGATTTTAACCACATTCTCTGCCACTCCGGTCTGGCTGTCCTGCTGGGTTGTCGCCTCTGCAGTGGAGATCATGGATCCGTCCAGCAGTACTTTTTCTTTGTCATATGTGGCAGTTTTATCCTCGGCGATCTGGCAGTCCGTCTGCAGCACAAATTCCAACGCGCCGGCTTTTCCCAGCTTGTCCAGCACTGCCTGGGGGTCTTCTACGTCCGGTACATCTACCGTGACGCGGTTGCTTCCCTCCTGGTACACAGATGCCTCTGTACTTTCATTTTCCACACGTTTCTGCATCTTATAAACCGTATCGCTCATCTCCTGAGCCGTCGGGTTCTCTTTGGTCGCCTCATAGGTGACACTGACACCTCCGGCAAGGTCGAGACCTAAACGGATATTTTTGGCACTTCCTCTTTTGCCCGCCCCAATACCTGTATACGCTACCACTCCCATAGCGGCAGTCACAAGCAAAATGAGCAAAATCTGAAAGATCCCTTTCGTCTTACTATTCATTGTGAAAATCTCCTTTTCTAAAAATGTACCTAAAAATTATAGCACAAACAAGCATGCACTTCAAGTAAAACTCGATAAACATCGAAAACAGCACGCAGCAAGAAAGAACAGCCGGTTTTCGCACTTATCTGTCCTTTTTCTTTTTTCGCATTCGTAGTTCCTGAAAAAAGCCGCTCATCATCTGGCTGCACTCTTCTTCCAGAATTCCCTGCTCCACCTCCACTCTGTGATTAAATCCTTCCATCTGCAGAAGATTCACCACGGAACCGGCACAGCCTGCTTTTGGATTCATGCTGCCGATGACAACCCTGGGGATCCGTGCCTGCACGATGGCCCCGGCGCACATTGGGCAGGGCTCCAGTGTCACATACATGGTACACCCCTCCAGCCGCCAGTCCCCCAGAACTTTGCCCGCCTTATGTATGGCGATAATCTCTGCGTGGGCAAGAGTATTCTTTTTCTCGTTGCGTTTATTATAACCACGGGCGATGATCTTCCCTTCCCAGACGATCACGCACCCGATGGGTGTTTCTGTTTTTGCATACGCCTTCTTTGCCTGACGAAGCGCCGCCCTCATAAAAGTTTCATCGGTACTCATCCCTATCCTCCATATTAAAAAGTAAAAATATTGTAGCACAAGTATTTTTTAGCGTCAATTTTTCCTTATGAACTGGTTGCAAACCTCACATGAATCTATTATAATAAGCAGAAGAACAAAAGAATGTGAGAGGAACTTAGCAATGTATATACTTTTCCTATTGTTTTGGATACTTTTGAATGGAAAACTGAATCTGGAGATTTTTCTTTTCGGCATATGTATCTCGCTGGCAGTCTACCTATTCTGCTGCAGATTTCTTGGCTATTCCCCCAAAAAGGATCTGGTCTTTGCCCGCATATCACTGTATGCTCTGGGATATGCCTTTCTTCTCGTGGCAGAGATTGTCAAGGCGAATATCGGGGTATTAAAAGAGATCTATACCGAAAAGACCGAGGTAGAACCCTGTGTGGTAGAATTTATATCTCCCTTTGAGTCAGAGGTTTTGAATGTCATACTGGCAGATTCCATTACCCTGACACCAGGAACCATCACCGTGGAGCTTTCCGGCAGAAAATTTACCGTACACTGTCTGGACAAGTCTATGTCGGAGGATCTGGACTGCTCTTCCTTTGTCACATTGTTACAGAAAATAGATCACTGCATAAACGCAGGCTGATCATTCATATAGAACGAAAGACTGACAGAAGGAGAAATCATGTTGCAGACTATACAATCGACTTTTTTTACCGGGGTGCTTATCCTGCTCTCCCTGTGCATCATCGCCTGTCTCATAGCGGCCATCAAGGGACCGTCTCTGGGAGACCGCATGGTGGCGGCAAATATGACCGGAACCCTGACTATCATCGCCATCTGTATCCTCGCCTGGCATCTGGATGAGGGATGGCTGGTGGACGTAGCTCTGATCTATGCCATGCTGAGTTTTATCGCAGTGGTCGTCCTGACAAAGATCTTTATCGGAAGCTACAAATCTGGTTCTGAAGAGGACGAAGACGACACCCTATAAATGATTTTAATCAAAAAACTACGAAAAAGAAGCCAAAACAATGATGTGCAGACGGCTTCGGAATGGAGAATGCTATGGAATGGTTACGATTCGGCATCGCAGCTCTGCTTATCCTCGGCGGTATCTTTACCGCCATATCCGCAGCAATCGGCGTATTCAAATTTAAGGAGTGCCTTACCAGAATGCACGCGGCAGCCATGGGAGACACCCTGGCCCTGGCACTGGTTCTGATAGGACTTGTCCTGCTCTTTGGCATATCCTTTACCTCTTTGAAGCTGGTGCTTGTGATCGTTTTTTTATGGCTGGCAAGCCCCGTATCCAGTCATCTAATCGCTCAAATGACGTATGAAAGGAAGAAAAGGGAAGATGACAATATTTAGCCTGATACTCGTTATATTTCTTATCCTGTGTGCTGTCGCTGTATGCCTGAATAAAAATCTTCTGACATCCATCGTGATCTTTATGTCATACAGTGTGATCATGTGCATCCTGTGGATCATTCTGGAGTCCCCGGATCTCGCCGTCACAGAAGCCGCAGTAGGCGCCGGCGTTACCAGCGTACTCTTTTTTGTAACCCTGAAACGTATCCATGCCATCAATACGGATGAGCACGGCGAAAAGGGACCCGCAGATCATACAGATGAAGGGAAAGAGGCGAACGATCATGAGTAAACCGAGAGAAGATTATGAGAAAACATGGTGGCGCAGACTGGAACGTTTTGTAAACGGTGAGCGCATTGAAGTACATGAGTACAATGATATTTTTGAACAGAATCCTTCCTTTTTAAATGAAGATATCCAGAAGGAGGATCCTGTACAGCAACACAAAAAAAAGAAGAAATCAGATTGGCCAGAACGTCTTGAGACACTGAAAGAGCTATATAACCGGTATGAGAAATGGCCGGAGACCAAAGGGATCACAATCTTCAAGCGGATCTATGGCTGTATGGCTGTGCTTTTTTGTCTTGCGCTGATTACCGTACTTCTGGTTACGGTATCCAACCTTCCCACTTTCGGAAGTGCAGATAATCCGGCTTCTAATGAGGTGGTGCAGAGATATATCGAAGATGGTCTTGCTGAGACCGGTGCCGTCAATATTGTGGCGGGGATGATTCTGGACTACCGGGCTTTTGATACACTGGGAGAATCCCATGTGCTCTTTATTGCTGCCACCTGCGTGATGATCCTTCTGCGCGCAGACAGGCAGGGGAAGAAACATGCCGCCAAAAAGGCAAAGGTACCGCAAACTAAACCAGATCCGATCCTGAAAGCGACAGCTACCCTGCTCACCCCTTTTATACTGATTTTCGGAATTTATATCGTGCTGAACGGACATCTCTCCCCTGGAGGAGGCTTTTCAGGTGGAGCCATCATCGGTGCGGGACTGATCCTGGCGGCAAATGCTTTCGGCTTTGAGCAGACCGGCAGATTTTTCACCCGGAAAACCTACTCTGTCATATCCTTATTTGCCCTGCTGTTTTATTCCGCCGCCAAAAGCTATTCCTTTTACACCGGTGCCAACCACATCGAAAGCATTATCCCCAAAGGTACTCCCGGCGCCATCCTGAGCAGCGGGCTGATCCTGCCCCTGAACATCTGTGTCGGCATGGTAGTGGCTTGTACAATGTATGGATTTTACTCTCTGTTTAAAAAGGGGGAATTATAGATGGATAACACATTATTTACGAATTACTATGAAGTAGCTGCGATGATCCTTTTTGGAATCGGTCTGACCACCCTGCTTCTACACAAAAATCTGATCAAAAAGATCATGGGATTTAATATTATGGATACGGCGATCTACCTGTTTCTGACTTCCAAGGGCTACATCATGAGTCACCTGGCACCGATCCTGGTGGACACGGATATCCCGGTTCCTTCCGGGAATGCCGTAAAAACATATACAAACCCGATTCCCAGCGGACTCGTTCTGACAGGAATCGTTGTCTCTGTCAGCGTCACAGCGCTGATGCTCGCCATCACTGTCCGCCTTTACAAACGATATGGCACGCTGGATATCGACCAGATCGCCCTGAGCGCCAAAAGAGAGGAGATTTAGCATGAGCCTGGTTCAAAACTTTCCTTTTTTTAATATAATCATGTGCCTGGCCGGCGGAGTCACCTGTTCTGTCCTCAGGGGAAAATACGCAAGGCGTCTGACCATGGGACTCTTGACCTTAATATTGTGCATGTCCGCCTTTGTTCTCGCCTTTGTGTTCCGAACCGGTGAAAGCTACACCTTTATGATGGGGCACTTTCCGGCGCCCTGGGGCAACGAGATCCGGGTAGGGATCTTAGAGGCACTGATGGCTGTCTTTTTCAGTCTCATCATGATTCTATCGATTCTGGGAGGGGGCAAATACATCCTCTCTGATATAACAGAGACCAAACAAAATCTCTTCTATGTACTGATCAACCTTATGATGAGCTCCCTGCTGGCGCTCATCTATACCAACGATCTCTTTACCGCCTACGTATTCATAGAGATCAATACCATCGCCGCCGGAGGACTAATCCTGATCCGGGATACCGGACATACCCTGGTGGCCGCAACCAAGTACATGATCATGAGTCTCATCGGTTCCGGCCTGATCCTCATTGGGCTTTCCATGCTATATGGGATCACAGGACACCTTCTCATGTCAAACATACATGAAAGCGTAATACAGATCAATGCCAACGGGCAGTATACCATCCCCCTCACAGTTATTATTGTATTTATCTGTGTGGGACTGGCGATCAAGTCCGCACTGTTTCCCTTTCATTCCTGGCTTCCGGATGCCTACAGCTATGGAACGGCGGCTTCCAGCGCCATTCTCTCCAGCCTGGTATCCAAGAGCTACATTTTTTTGCTGATCAAGATATTTTACCGTGTCATCGGACTGGATATCATCATGCACTATCACGTAGAAAATATCCTGTTCATTTTCGGGATCCTCGGCATGATCTTAGGATCTGTCAGCGCCATCCGCCAGATGGACATCCGCCGGATGATTGCCTTTTCCTCAGTGGCACAGATCGGCTATATCTACATGGGCATTGGCTTGGACACAGAGGCGGGTATTCTCGCCGCCCTCTTCCACGTCATCTCCCATGCGGCATCCAAGTCCCTGCTGTTTATTTCCGCCAGAGGGCTGTCGGATGTCTCGGGCAACAGCAAGCTGTTTCCTGACCTGAAAGGTGCCGGCTACCGGAACATCATCGCCGGTATCGGTTTCAGTACGGGGGCTCTCTCGATGATCGGCATCCCTCTTTTTGCCGGATTCACCTCCAAGGTTTATTTTGCCCTGGCCACTCTGGAGTCCTCCCCCTATAAACTCTGGACGGCCATGATCGCCCTTGCCATCAGCACGGTGCTGAATGCCGTTTATTTTCTGCACACCGTACTTACCATATATACACCGATCAACAAGACAGAACGGATCGGATTCCGGGCAAAACGACAGTTTACCCTTGCCATTCTGTTATTTGTTCTTTTGAATCTGTTTCTGGGAATTGGTTCCAACCTCGTATGGCAGACGATCCAGTTGGGAACTGACATGTTTATCTAATAAAGGAGGCTGTTATGCTGGCGATACCGGTTTTACTGCCGCTGTTATGCGGCATGATATTATTTTTTGCTTCTTCCCGTCTGGAGCAGTTTCTTCCGGAGCGGAGAAACTGGCTGACCGGCTTTACCGGTCTGGTCACCATCCTTGTTTTTCTATGCACCCTTGTCAATCTTGCGGCACCGGAAAACACTATGATCCTCTGGCACATCAAAGAGGACGTGCCGGTCATGTTTCACCTTGACCGCCTGGGAAAACTTTTTGCAGCGCTCATTACTGCCATGTGGCTCCCAGTCACCATGCACTCCTTTGAATATATGAAACATGAGTGGAAAAATGTACGCTTTTACGGCTGTCACCTTATGACACTTGGGGTAGTTCTGGGCATTTGCAGCGCCGGAAACCTGGTTACCATGTATCTTTTCTATGAGGGTATGACCCTTGCCACCATCGGCTATGTCATCCACTCCGAGACAAAAGAAGCTATTTCCGCTGGTTTCAAATATATCTTTTACTCCATCGCCGGGGCATTCCTTGGCCTGATGGGATTTTTCTATATCTATCAGTTCGGCACCACCCTTGCCTTCACGCCGGGGGGCGTGCTGGATCCGGCGAAGGTTTCCGGTCATGAGGGACTGCTTCTTGTGATACTCTTTGGCATGATCGTAGGCTTTGGCTCCAAGGCAGGCATGTTTCCACTGCATGGCTGGCTCTCCACCGCCCATCCGGTGGCACCAGCCCCCGCAAGCGCCATCCTCTCCGGTATCAATACCAAGATGGGTGTACTTGCGATCATCCGTGTGGTCTACTATATCGCTGGAGTCTCATTCCTGAAAGGCACCTGGGTGCAGACCGCATTTATTGCCCTGACGCTGGTCACAGTATTCATGGGATCGATGCTCGCCTACAAAGAAAAAATACTCAAACGGCGGCTCGCCTATTCTTCGGTCAGCCAGGTATCCTATATCCTGTTTGGCGCAGCACTGATGCATCCGCTGGCACTGGCTGGCGCACTGGCACATGTTATCTTTCACTCCATCATGAAAAATGGATTGTTCCTCTGCGCCGGCTCTATCATTTATAAGACAGGAAAAACAAAAATAGACGAGTTGAAGGGACTCGGCAAACAGATGCCCGTCACCCTGATCTGCTTTACCCTGCTTGGGATCTCCATGGTGGGAATTCCGCCGTTTTGTGGGTTTTTCAGTAAGAAAGACCTCTGTCTGGGAGCTCTGGCGGCTGGGAATCCCATTGTGGGCTATGCCGGTCCAGTGATACTTCTGATCAGCGCCCTGCTGACCGCCGGATATCTTCTGGTCCCCGCCTTTCATGCATTTTACCGCACGCCAGACGGGGTGAGAGAGGGGGAAAAACCGAAGAGTTGTGAGGCAGGTCTCTGGATCCTGATTCCTCTGATTCTTCTGGCAGCCGCCACTGTCATACTGGGAATCTGCTTTTCCGGTTTTGAGAAACTTTGCACTGATATCGCATACCTGAATGGAATTTTTTAATAAGCCTGGTGGAACTGCCTGACGGCAAAACCCAACGGCGTGAAAGAAATGGTGATAAAATGAATGGAATCTTACTTATTATACCTGTTCTTCTGCCCATACTGGGCGGAATGCTGCTTCCTCTGTTCCCATTTACCAGCAGAAGGCAGCGCAATATCTATGTGGAGACCATCGTGGTGATCAATTCGCTGGTGATGTGGTATCTGCTTATCACACATCCCATGTCCTACACGCGGCTGATTAACCTCGCCGGCATGCTGGAAGTATCCGTCCATCTGGATGGCGCCGGCATGATCTTTGCGGCACTGGTAGCCACATTGTGGCCTTTTGCCACGCTGTATGCCTTTGAATACATGAAGCACGAGGGAAGTGAGAAGCGTTTTTTTTCTTTTTACACTATCACCTATGGCATCACTCTCGGCATCGCACTGTCCGCCAATCTCATGACCATGTACATGTTCTATGAGATGCTGACACTGGTTACCATTCCCCTGGTTATGCATTCATTTAAAAGAGAAGCAAGATTTGCCGGTCGGAAATATGCCTATTACTCCATCGGAGGCGCAGCCTTTGCCTTTATCGGTTTTATCTTTATCCTGAATTATGGCAGTTCTATGAATTTCACCTTTGGCGGTGTACTGGATACGGCTAAGATCGGAGCAGATACCAATGTACTCCTCGCCGTTTTTGTATTCATGGTACTGGGCTTTGGCGTAAAAGCCGCAATTTTCCCACTGCATGGCTGGCTGCCCACTGCCTCCATCGCACCGACTCCGGTCACAGCCCTGCTCCATGCAGTCGCCGTAGTCAAATCCGGTGCTTTTGCCATTATTCGTATCACATACTACATCTTTGGAACGGAATTTTTACGAGGCACCTGGGCGCAGTATACCGTCCTTTTGTTTGTGGCGGCAACGATCCTGTACTGTTCATCCAGTGCAGTAAAGGAACAGCATTTAAAACGTCGTTTCGCCTATTCTACATCGAGCAACCTTTCCTATATTCTGCTTGGCGTTCTCCTTATGACACCGGGAGGACTGGTGGGAGGATTTACCCATATGATTTTCCATGGCATTATGAAAATCACACTGTTTTTTGCCGTGGGTGCCATCATGCATCAGACTGGCAGCACCTATATATATGAAATATCCGGATATGGAAAAAAGATGCCAGTGGTCTTTGCCTGCCTCTCCATCGCAGGGATCGCCCTGATCGGCATTCCTCCCCTCACCGGATTTATCAGTAAATGGAATATCGCCACGGCTGCCGCCGGAGCCTGGCAGCAGGGAAACAGAATGGCACCGGTGATGATCGCTGTCCTGATCCTGTCCGCCTTCCTGACATCGGTCTATATCTTTACGATCATAATAAAAGCCTATCTGCCGGCAAAGAGTACACCGTCGCCAGAGGAACAGGCTCCGGCAGACAGACAGGCAGACAGCAGCACCCGAGAGATCTGTGATCCAAACTGGCTCATGAAACTACCCATGGTCCTGTTTGCCATACTGATCTTTCTATTCGGCATATATTCCGCACCCCTGATGAATTTTTTCAGCCAGGTGGCGTCGGGACGAATTTAGGAGGTGATGACACATGGATTGTTCAATGATGAGTTTTACACTGGAAAACCCGCTAAGCCCTTATTTTATCGGAATCACACTGGCTGTATACCTGATGACGGCCAGTACTCTTCCCCAGCTTTTAAAGGGCTCCCATAATGGCCGACGGTTTTTGCTCTTTTATATACTGACCGGCGCAGCTTCCCTGGGGATCTTCGCTGCCGCAGACTTTTTTACCCTGTTCTGCTTTTTTGAGATCATGACGTTGTGTTCCTTTGCTTACGTGGGCTGCGATGAGAGTCAGGCTTCCCGGAAAGCTGCCATGTCCTATCTGATGTATGGTATCCTGGGAGGGCTTGTCATGCTCTTTGGTCTGCTGCTGATCTACTCACGGTTTGGGACACTGGGCTTTCAGCAGCTGGCAGATACTTCTTTTGCGCCGGCTGACACACCTCTGCTCTACACCGCCGGAAGCTGTCTTCTCTTTGGTTTCGGTGCCAAGGCAGGCATGTTTCCCCTGCACACCTGGCTGGCAAAGACTTATACTGCGGCTCCTTGTGCCGGTACGACGGTACTTTCAGCTGTACTGTCTAAAACCGGTATCTACGGAATCCTGATGGTCAGCATATGTCTGTTTCAAAACAATCCCGCTGGTGGAGCCTGGGGGGCAGCCCTGTCGGTCCTGGGCTGCCTAACGATGTTCACCGGGGGACTGCTGGGGCTGTTTTCCACCAATGTAAAACGGACTCTGGCCTGCTCTTCCATGTCCCAGATCGGATTTATCCTGGTGGCCATTGGATGCAGCGATTCCCTGGCTGCCCTGTTGCACACGGTAAACCATTCCTTGTTTAAACTGATCCTCTTCACCATCGTCTCCTTCCTCTTCGGCATGACCGGGGAACTGGATTACAACCGTCTTGCCGGTTTTGCCAACCGCAAGTGGTGGCTGAAACTGCCCTTTCTTTGTGCTGCCCTGGGAATCAGCGGTGTTCCTCTCTTCAGTGGATTTGTGAGCAAGACCTTGATCCACCATGGAATTGAGACCTGCATGCACGTTCCCGCTTTCGCAGATATAAATAAGTATGGTGTTTGTATTAGTTTTCAGCTATCTCCTTACGCAGATGTGTACAAGGGCGTGGAATGGATCTTCCTCATCTCCGGTGGCATGACCTTTGCCTATATGTTAAAAATGTATTTTGCCCTGTTCCACAACCATCCCCAGGAAGAGAGCTGCCGGGAAGATACCTGCATTGCAAAACCGGGATCCCTCTCTGTATTCCTGCTCTATGCCCTTGGTTTTCTCTGTCCTGCCATCGGACTATATCCAGAGGCGCTGCAGCTGCTTCTCGTATGGGAGAATCTCAAAGGAATACTGATCTCACTTTCCATCGGCGCCCTGATCTACCTTTTGTTTATTCGTACCTGTACGATGAGACAGGAGAGCCGGAAGGGAAGCCCCTATATCCGTTATATCGATATTTACCCCTCCTGGCTGGATATAGAGGAACTTGTCTACAAACCAGTATTTTTGAAAATACTTCCCTTTATCGGCGCTCTGTTCAGCCGGGCTGCCGACCGCCTTATGGACGGTTTCTCGATCTTCATGATGAAGACACTGCTGCAGCCAGGGGGACGCTCCCATGTGCGCAATGATCACCCTCTCGCCTATGCCGCCGGCAAAGTGGCTGACGCTGTCTTCACACTGGTGCATGTAAAGATCCGGAAAAAGCCTCCGGTATCCCGTGCTTCCTATGCAGATCTGTTCACCGTTGGAAGCACTGAATTTTCCCGTGCTGCCAGACTGGTCCTCTATAGCGTATCCTTTGGACTTCTCTTGTTTGCACTGGGACTTACGGCAACACTGGTATATCTGCTTGCCACTCTTCAATAATCATGAAAAAAGGGGGATCACTTATGAAGTGGATCAAATTTACACTGGATACCCACACCGACGCTGTGGATATCCTAAGTTATAAGCTAGATGAGATCGGTGTGGAAGGAATCGAGATCGAAGACCATCTTCCGCTGAGCGAATCAGAAAAAAAACAGATGTATGTGGATATCCTGCCAGATCCGGAGACCAACGACGGTTCTGCCAAAGTCCACTTTTATATGGAGCCCCAGGACTGTAATCCTGAAAAGATCATGCTCCAGGTTCATGAGATCTTTCAGGAGATCAAAGCTTATACGAATATCGGCAACGGCACTGTGAGCCTCTCAGAGACGGAGGACAAGGACTGGATCAATAACTGGAAAACCTTTTTTAAGCCTTTCCGTGCCGCTGACAACGTGATCGTAAAACCCACCTGGGAGACATGTACATTGGAAGACTACCAGCCTTCCAGGGATATCTTGATCGACATCGATCCAGGAATCGCTTTCGGAACAGGAACCCATGAGACGACAAAGCTTTGTATCCAGGCACTGTCTGGAACCGGCTGTCAGAACAAGCGCATCCTCGATGTGGGTTGTGGAAGCGGAATTCTAGCCATCTCGGCGCTGAAACTGGGCGCCTCCTATGCTGCCGCCACAGATATTGATGAAACGGCTGTGGAAGTCGCCAGAGAAAATATGCTGGTGAATCATATCTCCCCTGAATCCTTTCAACTCTTTGCGGGAGATCTGATAGACAACGTGGCTTCTGACCACTCCTACACTTTTCATGCTCCGGCAAACACCATGCCTCTCAGGGAAAAGATCGGAGGCGGATATGATATCATAGTGGCAAATATTCTCGCCGATGTCATCATCCCTCTGTCTGGCGTTCTCCGCCCACATCTGAAAAAAGGAGGGATCTTCATCTCCTCCGGCATCATAAATACAAAGGCGGATGAAGTAGAATCCGCCCTGAAACAAAATCATTTCCAGATACTTTCAAAAAAAACTTTAAACGAATGGGTCTGCTTTATTGCTTCTTAAACTACCGCTTTCAGCGGCACCTGCATTCGCAATTCGGGCTATCGCCATCATAAATAAGCAGCATACTTATTTATGTTATTGCATCATTTTTCCCCTTTCGGTACTCTCATATATAGAAGCTTCGATAACACTGCCGGTAAAACGGCAGTGTGGCACTACTGTGCAAAAACAATGGAGGACGGTTTATGAAAACAAAATTACCTGAACTCGTCAGGCAGGCAAAGCAGGGAGATGCCTTTGCTTTTGCCCGACTCTATGAAGAAATCTATAAAGATTTGTACCGCTTTGCCTACTGTACCGTAAAAAATACCCATACTGCGGAAGATGTGGTCAGCGATTCGGTGCTCAATGCCTATGAAAACATACATAAGCTGCGAAAAAATGAATCCTTCCGCAGCTGGATGTTTCAGATCGTAGCAAATGAATGTAAAAGGCAGTTCCGGCTCCAGTCAAAGACAGTCCCTTATGAGACAGATGAAGTACAGGATTCCCCACAGCCGGCTTCCGATCCTACAGACCGTCTGGCGATCCGGCAGGCATTTGACCAGCTGAACGAACAGGAGCGTCTGATCGTAGGCCTAAGTCTCTATGGTGGTTACAGCGGTAAAGAGATCTCCCACTTTCTCCGTAAAAAGGAAAGTACGGTTCGTTCCATCAAGGGCCGTGCGCTGGACAAAATGAAACAAATACTGGAGGTGTCAAATGATGATTGAGAAAAAATTAAAACAACTTAGTGAAGATATTCAGATACCAAATTCCCTGGAACCAGAACAGATCGAACAAAAACTTCAGCACTCTAAAGCCGGACGTCAGAGCCGGTATGCCAGAGGTTTGGCTACCAGGCTCGCACTAGGGGCTGCCTGCCTTCTGCTTCTGGCTGCTATGGGAAATTATCTGCTGGCTTCCGGCTTCCTGAATATCTCCCCGGATCCGGAAACTGAACAGAATCCGGTTTCGCAGCAGGGTTCCGGCTCTCCGGCTTCCAGTCCTGCCCAAATATCGGAAGAAACTGCTACACCAGAGGGAGAAGTATACGAAACACTGAGGCAGAAAATAGCTTCGGATATGGAGAGCAGCGGAGACGGATTTTTCTATGAAAACGAATATGACCTGGCAGAGGCTGTCCCAGCAAAATCAAAAGCTAATTCTGATACCACAGGGAGTGCCCGGGACTCCGTACAAAGAAGCTCTTCCAAAGAATACTCCGGCACCAATCTCCAGGTACAGAACGTAGATGAAGGCGACGTGGTAAAAACTGATGGAACTTATATCTATACGTCTGCCACCGATACTTTTGGAAGCATCGTCTGCATTTATAAAGCAGAGGGCAAAGACACAAAAAAAATGACCGAACTCACTGTTGATTCCATAAACATTTCTGAGATGTATATAAAAGATCATTTTCTCGTATTAATCGGCAGTGAGTGGAGGAAGCAGGAATCGCCAGGGAAGAAAAAGTTATCCGGAACATATACAGAAAATGGCATCCAGCAGGAAAATACCCTTGTCCTGGTCTATGATATAACAAATATCGAAAAACCAAAACAGACTTTCCGTAAAAACCAGTCCGGGATCTATTCCAACTCCCGGATCACTGGAAACTATCTCTATACCTATTCTGTTATGACTGCTGACTCTGCTGACAAAAAGGATAAACTGGAGTGCTACATTCCCTCTGTGGGGGGCAGCCTGGTTCCGGAAGACCGTCTGATCATCCCCTCTGGTGTCTCCTCCCATGCCTATATGGTTTTCACTTCACTGGACATCACAGGGGGAGATGACTTTGCCGATACTTTATCCATTCTCGGTGGAGATGGTATCTGCTATGTCAGCGAAGAGAATATATACATCGCCTCTCCGACGGCAGACTACGCCAAGACAACCATCAGCCGTTTTCACTACCAGGAGGGAAAGCTCTCAGAGAATGGTGAAAAAACTTTCAGGGGACATATACTGAATCAGTTTTCTATGGATGAGTACGAGGGAAAACTCCGCTTTGTCGCCACCACAGAGAACTCCAGAGGAACAAAAACCTCCAACGGCCTCTATGTTCTGGACGAAAACATGGAATTGTTAGGCAAAGTAGACCGACTCGCCAAATCGGAACGTATCTATTCCGCCCGGTTTATGGGGGACAAAGCATATTTTGTGACCTACCGGGAGACGGATCCGGTATTCCTCGTGGATCTTTCCGATCCCTCCAACCCCCTAGTAAAGGATAAGCTGAAGATTCCCGGTTTCTCGGAATATCTTCAGGGTTATGGGGACGGAATGCTGCTGGGGATCGGCAGCAACATCGACAAAGATTGGAATAACCAGGTAAAATTGACCATGTTTGATATTTCCTCCGGCTCCAGTGTCCGGGAGATACACACCAAACTTCTGGAAAAAGAGACCTACAGTCTGGCAGGAAAAAATCACAAGGCGATCTTGGCAGAGGCCGGAAAAAATCTGATCGGCTTTGCGGCAGAGTCATATGATAAGAAAGGAAAGCAAAAGATCACATATCGTCTCTACTCCTATGACAAGAAGAAGGGCTTTCAAAAGCTGGCCACTCTCTCGCCCAAAAACATGGAGATGTATTCTGCCAGAGGATTGTATATCGGAGACTATCTTTATCTGGCTGACGGCGAAGGGATCGGTGGTATATATGTATATGATCTGAATACCTTCAGACAATTGGCTAAGATCACCAAATAAAAAGCCCGGCTGAAAAGCTCGGGCTTCAAAGGGGCTGTCGGGAAATGACAGCCCCTTAAACAATCACGCTCTAATTGAATCCATACAATTTTCTGGAAATACTGTAACCCCAGACTACCATCTTACGGCCAGCCTTTCCCCGTATCTGCATTGGCTTGCTGAGCACCTGCTTATTTACGAGACGAAAGGTATTCCGGCTGGAATTTTTCAGATACTTCCAGAGCTCCGTCCGCTTTTCCAGGCTCTCCTCAGAACCCTCTTTGATCAGAAATACAGAACTGACCGTCATCATCATAGCGAGGTATTTCACCATATAATCTCTGAGTTTTTTATTCTTGATCTTATTCAGATCATGGGCATCAATCATCAGCTTATTCACCTTGATCTGCTGATCGATACGTCCCATCATCACCTTCTCATTCACCGACTGGTCATCCCTGCCGATGAAATAGCGGTACAGATCTACATCCATATAGTACATCGTCTTTACATAAGGCAATGGCGTATATACAAATATATTATCCACATAAAAAGTATGCTTGGGAAGTTCCAGACCGCAGTCCAAAAGCATCTGCGTGCGGTAGATCACCGAGTGCATAAGTATATTCTGGCTGATCTTAAACTTTTTGATGTCATTCCAGCCAAAAACCTTCTCCTGGGGAAAAACTCCCTCATACCGGATCGCCTTATGCTTGTGCACACTGGGCTTCTCATACACATAGTTTGCCAGAAACATATCCACCAGCTGGCCTTCCCGGATAAAGCTGCGAAGTTTCTCTAACACTCTCACCAGTGCTTCCCTGTCCAGCCAGTCATCGCTGTCCAGCACCTTATAATACAAACCTTTTGCATTTCTGATGCCGGCATTTACAGCCTCACCGTGCCCTCCGTTTTCCTGATGGATCACCCGGATGATCCCAGGATATTCCTGTTCCAGCTCATCAGCTATTTTTCCCGTATCGTCTACGGAACCGTCATTTATAATAAGGATCTCCACATCTTCTCCACCCACCAGCACGCTCTCCACGGCATGGCGCATGTAATCCTGAGAATTATAACATGGAATCGCTACTGTTAAAATTTTCATTGTTCTCCTATACCCTCTCTGCCAAATCCAATGCCCGTTCTACGATGGCATCAATATTGTAGTATTTATATTCTGCCAGTCTTCCAAGTAGATAAAATCCAGGAATCTGGTCTACCAGCGCCTTATACTTCTCAAACAAGGCATCATTCTGTGGATTATTGATGGCATAATACGGAATCTCTCCTTCACTCCCCGAATATGCCTTCGGATACTCCTTCACAATGGTGGTATCCTTACGATCCAGTTGACCGGACAGATATTTAAATTCTGTAATTCTTGTAAACTCCTCGCTCACTGTGTAATTGACCACAGCATGGCTCTGATAAAATGGTTTCTTATAATGTTCAAAGTGAAAATCCAGAGAACGATAGGGAAGTCTTCCATAACGACAGCCAAAAAACTCATCCAGTGCACCGGTAAAGATTACATCACCGTGAAATGGATTTCCCTCAAACCACATTTTGACATCTCCCTCCGGTTCCAGACGCAGTACGTCTGTCCCCTGGCAGTTCAGCCGGATATCGATTCCTTCATGCTCCAGCATTTTTTCAAAAATTTTCGTATATCCGTCCAGAGGAATCCCCTGGAACGTATCCTGAAAATACCGGTTATCGCGGCTCAATATTACAGGAACTCTTCCTGAAACTGCTGGATCAATCTCCTTGGGCGACTTGCCCCACTGCTTCATAGTATACTTAAGAAAAATGTTTTCATACACATACTGTGCAATTTCCTGAAGATCTTCGTCTGGGTGATTCATGAGTTCCAGAATCGGAACCCTGGCTCCCTCTCCAAAAGAGGAAATGAGTTTTTCCTCCAGCTCCGGAGCCCGTTCACCATACACCATCTCCAGCGTATTCAAGTTAAAGGGGATCGGAAGCTCTCTTTCTCCGATCTTTCCCACCACCTCATGGCAAAATGGATACCACTCCGTAAACTTGGATAAGTATCTATATACCCGCTCACTATTTGTATGAAATATATGAGGTCCATATTGATGGATCAGTATTCCATATTCGTCCTTACGGTCGTAGCAGTTGCCGCCGATATGCGGTCTGGAATCTATGATCAGAACCTGCTTTTTCTTCTTCTCAGCCAGTTCTCTGGCCACAACGGCACCTGCAAATCCACAACCGATCACTATACTGTCGTACATACTGTTCTCCATTCCACTAATACAACAAAAACTCTGCTATATTAGTCCAAAAAGCGCATCTTATTTTCTTTCGGTCCCTTTTTGACCGGTGCTGCCGCCACCGGGCGATTCATCCCTGCAGCATCCTTGAGACCGCTCGACAGCTTATCTTTACACTGTTTGCAAAAACGTCCTGTCTTAATTATTGTGCCACAATTTTCACACTCAATTCCCACTGGTGAATCCTCAGAAAAACACAGTCTTTCCTCTTTGACCCAGCGCTTGATCTGACGGATGGATACATCCATCTCTTCTGCCAGTTCATTGATCCCTACTTTGGGATGATCATATACATATTTTTTCACTTCTGCAAATTTTTCATCCATTTTTTTTACACACTGCGGACAAACTCTTGCCCCACTTACATAATTAAAAATTTTCCCGCAGCTCTTGCATGTAATCACTTCCATACCATCTACCTGCCTTCCTCCATGCCTATAAATGTCATGGTTTTAGTCTCCCCTGCCTATACAGAGACAGAGAAAATATATTCTGTTAGTTCCTGCTTCTTTTAATGCGCTTCCACAGGCCTCCAATGTGGCGCCTGTCGTATAGATATCGTCCACCAGCAGCACTTTATGATATCGTCTGCCGTTCTGAATGACACCAAAGCTCCTTTGAAGATTTTCTATCCGTGCCCTCACATCAAGACCTTTTTGCGGTCTCGTATTTTCCGTACGCATCAGATAATCTCCCATCACAGGAATCCCCAGTTCCTTTCCAATCTGTGCTGCCATATACTCTGCCTGGTTGAAGCCACGGAAACGAAGCTTCTTTTTATGCACCGGCACCGGAAGGATCACTTCCGGTGAAACCTCTTTGATCCAGTCACCATATCCTTTTACCAGCTCTCTGGCAAAATAATCACCACATGAAAGCTCTCCGCCATATTTAAAATTTGCAATGGCAGTCTGCATCATGCGGTCATACGAATACAAGGCCATTCCCTTCGTCACATAAAACGTTTTCCCTCTGCAGTCCCTGCACAATTCTTCCCCGGATACCTGCAAAGGCTTGGAACAGCGTTTGCAGCGAGGTTCTGTCACAGGATGAAGCTGCCTTCGGCAGGCGCTGCACAATGCCCCTGTCATCCCCTTATTAAGAATATTATGGCATATAACACACTTTTTCGGAAATACTGCATTCAGCAATAAATTCCACAAAATTACCCCTTTCCACAGGGCAAACCGCTCACTATTATTCTACCAAAGATTTAGTGGTATTGCAATTCTTTTAAACGAATTTCCAATGTGGAATATCTTTTTTGCTCAGATTTATTGCCAATCATATCATAAACTGCTTTTTTACTCCCCACAATTGTTACACACTGCCTGCCTCTGGTCACCGCCGTATACAAAAGATTGCGGTTCATCAGTACTCTGGGACCTCCCATCAAGGGAATGACAACTGCCGGATACTCGCTCCCCTGGGATTTGTGGATCGTAATGGCATATGCCAGTTCCAGCTCATCCATATCCCCGGATCCGTAAGTGACCAGCTTTTCCTCATCAAAGGCAACAGTTAATTCTTTATTGAACAGATCAACCTGGCGGATCACACCGCAGTCGCCGTTGAACACACCAGTTCCCTCTTCTATAACCACACCGTGAAATCCCTCCACTCTCCAGGGCATCTGATAGTTATTCTTGATCTGCATCACCTTATCTCCCTCTCGGAAAATAGTGCCATGGACTTCCAACTGTGGTTTTCCCTCCCTCTCTGGATTCAGGTATTTCTGGAGAATCTGGTTGCAGCGGATCACTCCCAGCTCCCCCTTTTTCATAGGGGTCAATACTTGTACGTCAAAGGGGGTGCAGTCTGTGTACCCTGGCATCTTATCCCGCACCAGCCAGAGCATCACCTCCAGCACACCATGGCTGTCCTCCCGTTCCAGACAGAAAAAATCCTGACTCTTATTGTCCAGAGCGATGGGCTCACCGTGATTGATCCGGTGGGCATTGACTACAATATCACTTTCCGCCGCCTGGCGGAAGATCCGTTCCAGTCTTACCACACTGCAGCACCCGGAACCGATGATGTCTTTCAGTACATTTCCCGGCCCCACGCTGGGCAGCTGGTTTACGTCCCCTACCAGGATCAGCCTTGTTCCCACAGAAACTGCTTTTAAAAGACTGGTAAAAAGATAAATGTCCACCATGGACATCTCATCGATGATCACCACATCTGCCTCCAGCGGATTCCACTCATTCCGTTCAAATACTCCCTGTCCCTCCGCCTCCGAAAAGGACGCTTCATTTTCTGCCATCCCGGTACCATTGTACTGGAGCATCCGGTGAATGGTCTGGGTCTCCCTGCCGGTGGTTTCACTCATCCGCTTGGCTGCCCGTCCTGTGGGCGCTGCAAGCAGGATCGTCTGACCCTGGGATTCAAGAAGCTTGATAATCATATTGATGGTGGTGGTTTTTCCTGTTCCCGGTCCCCCTGTCACAACCAGCAGACCATGGCTCATAGACTCCCTGACAGCCAGCACCTGCTGCTCCTCCAATTCGATCTCCGACTCCTTCTGGAGCTTTTTTATCACCTGATCCAGGGAGTCATCATAATCTGCTGATACATTTTCGATGTCGAGAAGCATTCTGGCACAATTCATTTCATTATAATATAGATTCGGAAGATAAATCTTCTCTCCGTCCCGGATGACGCTCTTATCTATCTCCATTTCATCGGTCATACGCATAAGACGCTCCACACCCACGCCGAGGAACTCCACGCAGTTACGGTACAGAAGTTCCTCCGGCATGTAAATATGCCCGGAATTGCTTCCCAGTCCCAACACATACAGGATTCCGGCGCGAATGCGGTAATCCGAGTCCATATCCAGTCCGGTTCTCATGGCGATCCCATCGGCAATACGAAATCCCACTCCCCGAATGTCCTCCGCCAGTTTATATGGATTATGTTTCACCACATCATACAGCTCTTCCCGGTAGGTCTTATAAATCTTTACTGCCAGCTGGTTGCTGATTCCATATTGCTGTAAAAACAGGAGAGCATTTCGCATCTCCCTCTTCTCTTCAAACTGGGTGGCGATATCTAATGCTTTTTTCTCACTAATTCCCTTGACCTCGCTGAGACGTTCCGGCTCTTTCTCGATGATCTCAAAGGATTTATCTCCGAACTTATCCGTGATGCGCTTTGCCAGTCCTCCGCCGATACCTTTTATGGCCCCAGAAGCCAGATACCTCTGCATGGAAACCACATCATCCGGATCCCTGCTCTCACTGCTTTCTACTTTGAACTGTTCGTGATATGTGGGATGCTTTACTATGCTGCCCCGCAGCACCATGTATTCTCCTTCATTAATAAAGGGAAATACACCCACACAGGTCTCCAGCACTTCGCCCTCCTCATTTTCACAGGCAAACTCAAAGACCGTATATCCATTTTCCACATTCCGGTAAATAATATGCTCCACATATCCCTTCCGCTCTTCCATAGTAAATCCCCATTCCTCTAAAAAGGCGCCCTGTACAGGGCGCCAGTTTTTCCATTATGTTGTCACCAGCCTGATGCTGCAGACCGATTTATTACTAAATATCAACAAAGCGGCAAAACCACTTCCACATTTATTCTTCCGTTGTGGTAAGCCCCATATTTCTAGCCATGGAATCATAGAGAGTCTGGGCGATTCCCAGTCCATTACCTGACGCTACCATATTTTCTGCCAGCGCCTGATACATATTGTCACTGAACATGTCGACATACTCGCCGCCCTCTTCTTCCTCATCACTAAATACCTTGGCGGTCTTTTCCATGGACTGAAACATTTTCTGCAGAAGATACGTTTCAAACTGCTCACATGCCGACATCATTTCTTCGTCCGTCCCGGCATCCTGAATCTGATTTGTGAGACGGTTTGCTGAAGCAGCTCCTGTCAATGAATCTGCTCCTATGGAAGCGCCTAACAGGGCACTATTTAGATTATCTACAGATAAAGACATAGCCTATCCCTCCTTATGATCTGAGATTGTTCGCCTGCTGGAGCATCTCGTCGGATGCTGTGATCGCCTTGGAATTCATCTCATAAGCACGCTGTGCAACGATCATATTGACCATCTCATCCACTGCCTGCACATTGGATCCCTCGAGACGCCCTGATACGATTTTAGACCCCAGCTGATCTGCCGTAGTTGTAATCGCCGCTCCGGAAGCCGGGGATTCTTTCATAATCGTATCCATGGTACGGTCCAGCCCCGCCGGGTTTGGAAATCTGGCAAGTCCGATCTGTATCCCCATCAGCTGGGCATTGTTAGTTTCATCCGGATACATGAAATTACCATATACATCTACCGTTAACTTGGAAGAATCGATCTCCGCCGGGAAGGTAATTGGCTGCCCATTGGCAGCGATCACAGGATAACCATTGGAATCCGTAAGCGCCATGCCATCTCCGGTCACCGATACATTGAAGTTTCCGTTTCTGGTATAACCAATGCTTCCATCATCCAGCCGCACCTGGAAGAATCCCTCTCCCTGGATGGCATAATCAAAAGCTCCATTGGACGCAAGAAGTGGTCCCTGGTTAAAATCCGATACAATGGCCGCCGGTCTGACACCAAGACCCACCTGTGCACCAACAGGTTTTGGTTCCCCGGTACTGTCATAAGACTTCCCCTGTATCGTCTGGTACAATAAAGATTTAAAATTGACAGCCTCTGTCTTATAGCCTGTCGTATTGATATTGGACAGATTATTAGAAATCGTATCCAGATTTGTCTGCTGAGCGATCATTCCTGACGCCGCAGTCCAAAGTGAACGCATCATAATCATTTCCTCCTAACGTCTGCTCTCTCCTGTCTCACGGACTATCTGCTATATTTTTTTATTATCCAAGCTTTCCAACCTGATTTGCCGCACGTTCGAGCATGGAATCCATAGAGCGTATTACTTTCTGATTTGCCTCATAAGCTCTCGTTATAGTAATCATATCGACCATTTCGGACACAACATTAACATTTGACATCTCAATATACCCCTGCATCACAGAAGCATCGGCTTCCTTCTCCGTCGCTCCGTCCACAACCGTATACATATTGTCGCCAACTTTTACTATGTAATCATAATCCGCAAAATCCGTTATTTTCAGCCGGTCAACGATAACTCCATCTGCTGTCACCGTTCCGTCATTGCTGATCACAACATTTTTTGCATCTGTGGGAATCTGAATATCTCCGCCTTCTCCCTGCACCCGGTTTCCTTCTGAATCCACCAGAACGCCTTCCTTCGTCACCAGAAAACTTCCGTCCCTGGTATATCTGGTAGAAGTCTCTCCTCTGGAATTCGTATAATTTATCGTAAAGAATCCATTTCCGCTCAGTGCCAGATCAAAGTTCCCGCCGGTGTTTCTCACCGATCCCTGGGTATAATCTGTATACACCTCACCAATTTTCACACCCAGGCTCATCGTACCGATAGCCTCGTTGTGGTATGCCTGAGATCCGTCTCTAATCTTAATTGTCAGCAACTTATCAAATGCCTGGCTGCTCACACTCTCCTGCTTATACCCGGCAGTATCTGAGTTCGCCAGATTATTTGAAATAACATCCAATCGATTTTGTTCGTTGACCATCCCTGTCCACGAAGTATAAAGACCTCTTAACATTACTTTCCTCCTCTTCAGCTCTCATTCGTTGTTCCGCTCAGGAACTCTACATACTTACCAGTACCAATAGCTACTGCTGTCATTGGTTCCTCTGCCGTCATGGTGGTGATACCTGTCTTACTCTCGATCAGCTCTTCCAGACCATACAAAAGACTTCCTCCACCGGTCAGCACAATGCCGCGGTCTGCGATGTCTGCTGCCAGCTCCGGCGGCGTCTTCTCCAAAACACTGTGAACCGCTTCCACAATCTGCAGCGTCGTGTCCTTCAGCGCCTCTTCTGTCTCCTCGGAAGTGACTGTGATGGTCTTTGGCAGACCGGTCACCAGATTTCGTCCACGGACATCCACTTCCTCCACCTCCGGTCGTGGAAATGCAGAACCAATGCGGATCTTTATGTCCTCAGCGGTTCTCTCACCGATCAGGAGGTTGTGTCTCTTTCTCATATATCTTACTATGGCATCATCAAAGTCATCCCCCGCAATCTTAATGGAGGTACTTACCACCGTTCCGCCCAGGGAGATCACTGCGATATCTGACGTTCCTCCCCCAATATCCACAATCATGTTCCCACAGGGTCTGGCGATGTCTATCCCTGCACCTATCGCAGCTGCGATAGGTTCTTCGATGATCTTAACATCTCTGGCACCTGCCTGAAATGCCGCATCTTCTACGGCCTTTCTCTCCACCTCTGTGACACCACTGGGCACACATATACTGATCAGCGGCTTACGGAATCTCTGCTTGCCAACTGCCTTTTGAATAAAATATTTAAGCATCTTCTCCGTCACTGTATAGTCGGAGATGACTCCCTGCCTCAACGGACGGACTGCCACGATGTTTCCCGGTGTACGGCCAAGCATCAGTCTTGCCTCTTCACCGATCGCCTTGATTCTGTTCGTATCTCTGTCAAATGCAACCACACTAGGCTCCTTCAGTACAACACCCTTGCCTTTCACGTATACAAGAATACTCGCTGTACCCAGATCTATTCCAATGTCCATGACTTTCTCCTTTCTTAACTTTCCCTAAATTTATCCATGTATTTTCTCTATCATCCATTTTCCCCAAATCCTGTGTCAAGTAAACATACCTAATCTCTATTATAAACCGAATCTGGCAATTTTCAAATGTTTTTTGCAAAATTAATATATAATTTACATTTAGATATTCCCTGTACGAACAATATCTTCCACTTTTAATCCTCTGCTGCAAGAGCGGCCTGCATCATCAAGGCACACTCGATCCGTTTTTTCTGTAACTGACAGCCGATTTCATAGGGTTTATTGATATCCTGGTGCATATTAAATGCATTTGCGGCACATCCTCCGCTGCAGTAAAATTTGGCAAAACAATTCCGGCACTCCTCTTTGGCATACACATTGCAGAGTTTAAACCCATCCCGAATTTCTGTATTTAGAATTCCATCTTCCACATTTCCCAGCAGGAAATCCTCATTTCCCACAAACTGATGGCATGGGTACAAGTCTCCCCAAGGTGTTACTGCCAGGTATTCTGTCCCGGAACCACAGCCGGATAATCTCTTATAAACACAGGGACCTCCTGTAAGATCGATCATATAGTGAAAAAAGTGAAATCCTCTGCCTTCCTTTTTTCTTTTGATCATTTCCTGCGCCAGTTTGTCATACCCCTCGCAGATCACCGGTATATCTTCTTCCCGTATAGCATAGGGCTCCTCTGGTCCTGCCACCACCGGCTCCACAGAGATCTGTTCAAACCCCTGATCTGCCAGATGCAGCACATCCTCCACAAAATCCAGATTGTAGTGGGTAAATGTCCCACGCACATAATACTTTTGCTGATTACGGCTCTCGGCCACCTTCTTAAATTTATCGAGGATCAAATCGTAACTGCCATCCCCATTTTTATTGGGACGCATATGATCGTGCACTTCTTTTCTGCCGTCGATACTAAGGACAATATTATCCATCTCCTGATTGGCGAATTCTATGATTTCATCATTCAGCAACACCCCATTGGTGGTAAGTGTAAAGCGGAAATGCTTGTCATATTTTTCCTCCAGACTCCGTCCATATGCTACCAGCTGTTTGACTACCTCAAAATTCAACAATGGCTCACCGCCAAAAAAATCCACTTCCAGATTTCGTCTGCTGCCGGAATTCTCCACGAGAAAATCCAATGCCTTTTTTCCTACTTCAAAACTCATCAGAGAACGGTCGCCCTTGTACTCTCCCTCTCCGGCAAAACAGTAACGGCAGGAAAGGTTACAGGCATGGGCAATATGAAGACAAAGAGCCTTCACTACCGTCTGACGCTGTTTAAAATCAATTACGCCCTCTTTGTAAGTATCCTCTGTAAATAAGGTTCCCTCTTCTTTTAACTGCTCCAGATCATCAAATAATTCCCCCAGCTCTTCCTCTGTGATCCCTTCATCGCTATACTCTTTGCAGATGATCTCCTTAATCTCTTCTTTTCCTTTTTCTTCATACATGCCGATCACATCATATGCCACATCATCTACCACATGAACAGAGCCACTATTTACATCCAGAACTATATTATATCCATTATTTTTATATTGATGAATCATTTTACTTTCTTCCCCGCTATCTTCTATCTTTCCAAACATATCCCGACCGCGCCAACGCAAGAAAGGACTTTGCTTGATTTTTGCAAACCAAACAAGTCCTCTATTGCTCAGATTCTTATGTCAATTATTTGTTCTCACAACTCTGGTTCCCAACGGTACAGGACGTCTTACATGCAGACTGGCAAGATGTCTGGCACTCGCCGCAGCCGCCTTTTTTTACAGTATCCTTGAGATTTTTTGATGTAAGTGTCTGAATTCTTTTCATGATCGTCTTCCTTTCTTCGATACGTTTCCAATATTATTATTAGTATATCACAAAAAAACCGGAATTTCAACTAAGAATCAAGCTATTTTATTCCGGACCGGATCATTCCTCCCAGCATTCCTGAAAAAATACAGACCAGAAACGCCGTGAGCATACCCGGCATCTGCGCTGCTACACTTTGGTTCCAGACGGCACTGACACAGTATACCACCGCAAAATACACAAGGCCCAGCAGACCTCCGCCAAGATACCTTTTCTCTTCCAGTCCTCCGCTGAAAAGGAATCCTCCCACCAGACAGGAAATCACATATGTAAACAAAATCCCCCCATTTGCCCCTGCCATAGACATCTTGGATTTATACATGATAAAAGACAGCACCAGCAGCACGACCGCGGTCAATATATACGCCGCCAGAATACTTTTCAGCATTTTTACAGCTTTTGTTTTCATATTCATTCTCATCGCTCCATATCTCAAACTTTATTATTTTTTATTATATGAGGCTACCAATTCTAATATGCTTATGCTATAATAGTTTGTTGAAAACGAAGAGTGATAGTTAGGAGGCTTAGAATGAGATATATAGATTTACACGTGCACTCCACCTGCTCAGACGGCACACTTACGCCGGAAGAACTGGTGCTCCGGGGAATAAAAAATGATCTTGTGGCATTTGCCCTCACTGACCACGATACCGTAGACGGAGTGGCCCGGGCAATGCGCACGGCAGAGGAACTGGATCAGCATATTCAGGTGATCCCGGGAGTAGAACTGTCCTGCCAGTATCCAGCTGCCCCTGACCAGAATGTAGAGATCCACATTCTGGGCTACAACATTGACTATACGAATCCTACTCTGGTCTCAACATTGAAAAAAGTGGCCGAAGAAAGGGACAACCGCAACAAAAAAATGTGTGAAAACCTTCACAATGCCGGATATCCCATTACCTACCAGGAATTGACAGAAAAATTTGGCGACATGATACTGACCAGAGCTCATTTCGCCAAACTATTATTAGAAAATAGTGGTGTTCCCTCTATGGATGCCGCCTTTAAGACCTGTCTTGCCATAGACAGCCCCTATTTTGTCAACCGTGAATATTTAACACCAGAAGGTGCCATTCAGCTCATCAAAGATGCGGGTGGCATCCCTGTACTGGCACATCCTCTTTTGTATAAACTATCTGTCAGCCAGATCCGAAAGATGCTGGCAACACTCAAAACCTATGGCATCCGCGGAATTGAAGCCCTCTACTCACGAAATCATGGGACAGATGAGGCATTTGTACGCAAGCTGGCAGATGAATACGGCCTTTTCATTACCGGAGGATCTGATTTTCACGGTGACAACAAACCGGATATCGAGATGGGTACCGGTACCGGGAATCTGAGGGTGCCAGTCATGCTATTGGAGAACCTGAGATAGCTGGGCAGAACCTATTTGAGCTACCTCTTTATCCCCTCTAATTTACCTACCATCTGCTCTGCTGCCCCGGTGATGTCTTTTGCTCCGATCACAGCGGATATCACCGCCACACCATCCACACCGGTCCCCCGGAGTTTTTCCACATTTCCGTGGTTTACACCACCAATAGCCACCATCGGGATCTTTACAGCGTTTCTTATTTTCATAAGCTCCTCTATGGATACATGATGAGTGTCTGTTTTGGTAGATGTGCCAAATACATCCCCCACACCGATGTAGTCCGCACCATCCTTTTGAGCCTGAAGTGCCAGCTCTGCATTGTAGGCGGACACCCCGATGATCTTATCCTGGCCGAGAAGTTCTCTCGCCGTCATAGCCGGAATGTCCTTCTGGCCCAGATGAACCCCATCTGCATCCACTGCCAGGGCAATATCGATCCGGTCGTTGATAATAAGCGGGATCTCATAGGCGTCTGTCACTTCTTTTACACTATGGGCGATCTCTAGAAATTCTCTGCCGGAACAGTCCTTTTCCCGCAGCTGGACAATCGTCGCTCCCCCTTTGATGGCAAGCTCCACCGCTTCTTCAATAGAATCCGTTGTCATAAGATCTCTGTCCGTACAGAGATAAAGAGTATAATCCACTCGTGGTTTCATATGCTGTGTCACTCCTTTTCCTCCACCTTTTTCTTTAATTCCAGGATCCGGTCCCTAAAATGTTTAATGACGGATTGTCTGGTGATGATCCCTACAAACAGGCCGCGGTCGTCCACCACCGGGACAAAATTCTGATTGAGAACGCGCTCCAGCAGATCCTCTACCGTGGCGCTGACCTTCACCGGATGGTTCCAATCCTTTCGCAAAATATCCCTTACCAGTTCCTCATCCAGATGTTTCAGGTCACCTTCATTGTTACGAAAAATCCCCCGCAAAAAATCTCCCTCATTGATGGTTCCTACATAGTACCCCTCATGAGAGAGCACTGGCGACGCCGTATAGCTGTGGCCGCGCATCTTTTCGAGCCCCTGCCTGATGGTATCGTCATCATATAAGTAGGAAACTGATCCTTTCGGTTTTAGCAAAAAAAGTATATTCATACATTCATCCCTCCACTTCCCTGTCTTTTAACATATCTTCAATTTCCTGTGCATACTCGGGCTTTTTGTTTCGGATCCGTTCCAGCTCCTGGATAAAATCCTGCATGATCCCATTGTTATAATCGATCTGTGCCCGAAGTTTCTGACGCTGTTCATTGAGCTCGTGCCGGACCTCAACCATCTCTCTCGGATCCACGATGGCATTCGCCCTGCCAAGCCATAGATCCCGGTCTTTGACACCGAGCTTATTCAGCTCTGCCAGAAGAATCTCATTTTTTTCATTCAAAAGAAATGCATCTTCCCGCTGCCTTGCCCACTCCCGTTTTGCCTTGCGGTACTGGTCGTAAACAAATTCCAGTTCCGTCACATTCCGCACACGGTATTTGGTACACATATAATCAATGGTTCTTGTGTTATTGACATACTTAATCCTAACCCGGTTTGAAAAAGAGATGGCGCGGTTGCATTTTCTCTCCGTGAGAACCATATCCCTTCGGTTTTTTCCGGCCTCGATAACGATAATGAGAGTCACCACAAAGGCAAATGCGGCTGTGGCGATAAAAGGCACACGAATGTCAGTCTCAAACACCACCAGTATCGTCACGAGAAGGATTCCAAATAGTGCCAGCATAAAGCCAAGCACTTTGCTTACCAGCTGCAGCGTACTCTGCTTCCGGATGATATCCCTCTTATCTTTCAATAACATCCTTTTTTCCCCGTCCAGCTGCCGCATATCGTGTTTGATCTTAATCTGATAATCCTCAAACTCCTTTAATTTTGAGATATCCTCATCTACCTTCGGCTCAAAATTTTCCATGGCCGCTCTCTGGGCGTCCGTAAATTTATAACGTCGTCCCTTTCGTTTTTCCCGTTCTGCCGTCAGCTCCACAATGGCAGACGCCGTATCTTTCAGCACCGTTTTCTCTTCTTCTAATGCCTGGTCCATCAGCTGGATATCTTTCAGATATGAAGTCACCTGTCCATACTCCGCCTTGATCTCCCCGCACTGCCGCTTCGCCTCCCGGATTCCATCGTATAATCTCTGGATATAATCCAGCCGGATCGGCTTATTCGTGAGATCAACTTTTTCTTTTTCCAGCTTTATCTGTTCTGGCACGGCTTCCAGGTCTTTCTCCACACCTTCCGCCTCTGTTCCGTTTTCCATCTCGGCTTCTGACGCTGAGCGCTTATCCCTCTTATCTTTTTTCTTACTGCGAAACAATCGGAATCCCATCATTTACACCCCCATCTAAATAAGCTGACCGAAGCTCATTTTTACAGCGGCTGATAAACTCCTCCTCACCCCCGTCATCCTTCCCCTCGGTCTGCGCATCGATATAATTTTGTCTTAATTGTCTTAATTCTTCTTCGGTCTTTCCAAAAGAACTGCCCTCCTGGATAAACTGCTCATCCTGACCATTGAGCAGCAACGCGTACAAATACTGTTGAAGGGACTGTTCTTTATGATTTCTGGCATATGCCTCCTTGAATCCATTCGCAGCCTCCCGGAATGAAGATACATGAAACAGCGCAATTGCCTGATTATGGAGAAGATTTCCATACTCCTCCGTCGAAAAATGTTCTGCCATCTCTCCATAGAGAAGCTGTTTATACTCCTGCAGGCTCTTGCCATATTTGCCGGCACGAAGATATTGATCTGCCTTTATCTTGTTCTTCTCATGGGCCGGGAGATTTTCAATCTTCTTCATCACCGTTACCAGCTGCAGGATCTCCTGTTCCTTGTAATAATCACAGGAGCACATCAACGTAACTACCAGATCTTTGAGATCGTTCTTTTTCTGAACCAGCACGCGCATTTTTTCTGCCAGTGCCTCTAACCCTGCCTGCTCGCCGAGCCATTCCACCAGCTTCTCGTCAAAAAACTCTTCTGTCACACTGTATATATGATGATACATATAATAACAGAGTTCCTCCAGCGAATACACCGGCATCTCTGAGATGGGAATGACATAAGGCTCCTTTGCCAATACTCCCTTACACATAATAAACATTTCAAATCGCTTCCTTTATTCAATCGTAATGGTCTTTTCCCAGATACGGCAGGAGGATGGAAAAAAATCTCCAAAGCCCTTGTCTCTGACTGTGACAATGCATTTATCCTTACCGGCAAATCTCAGCTGCAGACCGATCCTCGCCCTTCTATCGATCCTTCCAGGAATCCCCTCCATCGGGATGCCTTGTTTCATCTTTTCCTTCGTCCGCATGTTCTTCACATTTAACTCCAGTTCCCTGTCCCCATCGGGAATCAGGTCAATCTCGTGTTCAATCTGGTACCAGGGAGTTCCCGCCCTGACAAGAAAAATTTCCTGCGGCTTCCCATCGGCATAAACATTCATGGAAATATTGACATCCACCGTATCTTCATCCAGATACACGAACTCATCCAGCCTGCGCTCCTCTGACATTTCCCTGGCACAATAGCAGGCTCCGCTCACATACAGATTATCTCCCTGAAACAGATGGCGTCCCACGCAGAGCTTCTTCATCACAGCTCCGGCAAAACCTCTTTCAAACCCGATCCCCGTCATATAAAGAGTCGTGATGATCTTTCCGTGGATGGCCCCCTGGACCATTCCCTCAAAGATCGCATTCTTTTCCTCTTCGGTACTGTCCTTCTCCCGAAACATCGGAATATAGTCGCTGTAATCTCTCTCCTCCACCGTGGCCAGCATTGGCTGCTTATAACGGTCCGTCTCCATCTGAAGATACATCAGCCTGTCCCTCGTATAGTCAAATACACCTACATGATTGACCCATAACTCTTTCTTCTGGCTCATCACATAATAGATAAAGCTTTGACGACGGTCAATGACCATCGCGCGGTCCCGGTGGATCCCGATCTTTGACAACGCCTGGTAGATAATGCCGATAAACCGATAATCCCGGTACTCCGTAGTAACCACCAGCTGCCGGATGGATTCATTGGGATACTTTTTCCGCGTCTTCGACAGTATCTTCCGAAAAAATGTGGCCAGGATGTTTACTGGATCCGTCTCTTTATCTGCCGCCATCACCGGCTCCTGGCGGTAGATTTTGGCCAGAAATCCCTCTATATACTCTTTTGTTCCCGGAACCGCCACTCTGGTAGGATAATCGATTCCATACTCATCGCCTCCAGAATTCAATATCTCTGGTTCCTGAAACATCGGTCCCAGAACTGCGATCTGGGAAATATCATTTCTAATATCCAATCCTACAAACAGCCTCCGCTGGCTCATAGCAAATCATACCTTTCCAATCATACTGACTGCCGCTTTCAGTGACAGCACCCGCCTCAAAGCGGAACAAACAGCTTTCCGGAGATCTCCTGCATGGAACGGTACTTCCGGATCAACCGGCGCAGCACTTCTTCTTCCCCATTCTCCCGTGCCCGGATCATTTGGTTGACCAAATCATAAAAGGCAGCTGCCTCATGCCCTGGTTCTGCCTTCTCTGCTGCAGCTTCCACCTCTGCCCGGATCACTCCCTGTCTGACAGGGCTGGGTTCTGTACCAGTAAAAATTTTATAATGAACTGTTTCTCCCCGGAATAATAATGTCTCATATACATAGATATCCTCAAATACCTGCTTCATCTGACAGATAATTTTTTGTCCATCCTCATGAGAGAGCTCGATATAGATATCTTTACTTCGGGAAAAATACAGCTCAATGATGCTTCCATGAAGTACCGCAAAAGGAACCTCCACTTTGCCAATAAATCCCTTCATAAAGGAAAATACCCTGCCGGTAGAAGCAAAATGGGAAAGATGGTACTCAATGTACTCCCTCTCTGCCTCTGTATACTCATCCATTCCGGCATAATAACGCAGAGATGCCAGTATCATACTCTGATTCTCTTCTGAAAGCCCCTCTCTGCGGATCTTTTCCCAGATACCCTCCGGCATCTGCCATCTCTCGGTCAGATACCCATAGGAAATACCTCCCAAAAAAGCTTTTACGAGAATCCGGTTCGCCCCATACTCATAATAATCTAAGAAGATATCCGCATATTTTTCCAGATCATCTTCTACGAACAAAGCCTGACCCAGAAGCCGTTCCGTTCCGCCATCAGATATCTCCGCCCCGTTTTTCCGGGCGGTCTGGTATATGTCATAAAGCACAGAAATGCTCCCCATATAAAAATCTACAAGATAAGAAAGAATCTCATTGTTTTTTATCCCTCTCTGGTATAAGAAACTGCAGAGTTTCATATAGTACGGCTCAAAATTCTCCCGATCCTCTTCCAGTTTCCAGGTAATCAGAAGCAAAAGAAGCTTCATGCTGCAGCCGGTGATCTCATACTTTTTCAGTACACTCAGCGCCTCATCCTTCCATTCGTGCTGAATCATCGTCTGCAGGATCCCCGCACGCCTCTCCTGGGTGAGATAGCGGAAATCAATGCTGCGAATCACTTTTTCCAGCAGCAGATCCTCACCGATGGCTTTATAATAATCGTAGAGAATAAGCAGGGTTTTCTGTCTATATTCCACTCCAGGCACCTGAAGGCGGATCAAGGTGTGCAGAAGAATGGCATCCTTTGCCCCGATATCCTTCTTTTTCAGTGTCTCAGAAAATAAATAGAGCAGAAGCACCGGATTCTCGGAGCCATTTTCGTAACAGCCCTGTGCCATACGTTCCAGATTTAATATCTTTGTCAGCGTGTAAGATACCGTATCTCCATGATAATATCCGTTCTTATCTACAAAATACAATTTATAATTTGCCGTCCCAATACTGATATCTGCCTCTCCATTGACAAGATTATAAACCATCTCCCCGCCACCCTCATCATGGACGACTGCTACCCGTTCCATATTTTTGTTATCGCAGTGGAGCCGGTGGACAAACAAAACTCCCGGCAGCTCTCTGGCGATCCGGTCTTTACAATTATCCTCACTGAAAAATTCCTCATAGAGCACCGCCAGTTCTGTACTGATGTGATGATCATACAGCTGCCGGAGCGTATATTCCTGAATCGCCTCATGATAACTCTGGTAATATTCTGGGTACCTTTCCCGGTTCCTGACAATACTTGCATAAAACCCGGCCCGAACGGAATCTCTTAAATGATTCTCATACTGAAAATAAGCTGCCACCACTGGCAGAGCTTCATCATAACACGCTTTGTCCATTGTGTACATATAATATTCAAAGAGCTCTGTCAGGCGCAATCTCCTCTCCACCCCGAGGCGAAACCATTTAAAATATCTGGTCTCCAGCTTCTCCGTCCGAATCAGCAGGGCGCAGATACTTTGAAGTGTGTCCTCACTGCCATATACTTCATAACAGCCCTGCAGCACAGACAGGAGCGCAGGCGTGCATTTCTTCTGGCGCGCTGCCAAAAATGATACTGCAATCGCCAAATCCTCAGTAATTAAATCGTGCCTTAACCCAAATCTTAGAGCTCCTATTGTACTTCCATCCAGCTTCTTCAAAAGCCCGGGCTCCTGTAGCAGCAGTAACATTCGATATAAATGCAGATACGGACTGACTGCCCCCTCGTTCCAAAGCAAATCCAGCTCCTCCATCAACCCCTGGGAGCCTCCCTCAAAATAACCCAGCCGCTCCAACATAACGAGAAGACGCCAGTGATGGCAGCCGTTGTCATAATATTCCCTGATCTTCCGGCACAGCTCACTTCTTTCCTCAAGGGACCCCAAAGCAAGACACCGTATATACATTGTGGTCAGATAACAGAACACCTTTCTCACGCTATCTCCCAAAGCCGGCGCCGGCATCCCTGTCACCGCATTGACAAAGGCAGTCATTTTCCTCTCTTTCCCGGTCAAAACTGCCATGTAGCCCTCCAGGAGAACATCGTTTCCCTTGCTGAGACTGCCGATCTCTTCCCTGTTCTCCACCAGCACCCGAAGCCACACATCTTTCAAACTGCTATTCATCATGTACTGAATATGATACTTTGTCAGCAATCCCATCAGCTTGTCCAGACCGCGCTTTTTCACCCTCTCTTTCATTCCCCGGATCCCATGAATCCTCACCCTGATCTCCAGTTTTTGGTACACATTCTCCAGAAGGATCACACCTCGATGAATCCCTTCTGGAACCTCCGATGCCTGAATGTGAAAGGCAAGTACCGCCTGGTTTTGAAAAAAGTCCTTATTGCTGAGACTATTTTTTTCCAATGAGATATAAGAACTTTCCGTACTCACCCGGATCCCCGCCATTCCCCAGCTATCCAGAGCGATCAGAATCTCACCATCGATATCTTCTTCCTTAACTTCAAAGGAAATCTGCCTTTTATTCGCTGCAAACCGCACTGGTTTTTTGTCACCATGAGCTACTAAAAACTCCTCCAGTGCCTGCTTTTTGGGATTTTTCAATGTCAAACTCTGATATAACCTTTTATCTCTCCACTCCTTCAGATAAATCATTCTGAATTTATCATGATAAAAGATCGTGACTGCCTCCTCAAAGTTTTCCCTGGCAAGCTCCACAAATTCTTCATAGGAATGAATCTCCCCGTCAGAACTGCGGAGACAGCGCGGTAATACCCTGACCTCATATGGCAGCATATATTCCCCACAATCTGTCACGATACAGAGATCTCCTGTCAGGATCTCTCCCGCTTTTTTATTGGCTGCATATACCTTCGCCGTAATTTCATTTTCCTTCCCATCAAAAACCGGCAGAAATTCTATATTGAAATGATCCACTGCCCCGAAGCCCTTGATCTTCGTCCCGGCAGAATTGGACACCGTAAAGGAGGAAGCGGCTTCCCCTCCCTCGACTACTTCCAGCTTCAGACAATCTGTGGAACAGACGATCTCAGGCTGCTCATATGTAAATCTGCCCTGAGCCAGTGACATGACTTTCTCTCTCATCGCAATTTCTCCCTGGTTATGATGGTGTTTGCTCAATGCGTTTGATCAGTGCCTCAATAAAACGCATCTCCATATCGCGGCAGCCCGTCAGGGAATAACCTTCCACCGCCTTCATCGCCTCCATGGCGATCTGCAGGGCCGCTCCCTTATCCTTCTCGACAAAGTACAGCCAGTAGGCAAAAACCCTCTTTGTATTCGCCTCCTCATTGCCTTCCATTTTTGCCAGAAAGGCTTTTCCATAAAAATGCGCCTTCCCCTCGTTGGGCTGAATGATCACATTATAAAATACAAATTCGCATAAACTGGATATCTCTCCCCGGGACCATTTATCCGGCACATGATCCTCCATCTCGTCCATTACTTTCCGCAGACTGTCATAATCACCCTGATCCAGAAAATGATAATACAGCATCAGAAGATACTTTTTATAGACGGGCAGATCGGTCAGCTTTCCGGTGTAAGCTACTGTCTGGATTTCCAACTCCGCCGGCGCCCTGCCCTCCCGGATCGCCGCATAGCACCGCTCGTACTCTCGCCTCATAATCCCGGCGGCCCCGCTGCCTGCTTTCTGCTTCTGGTTGAATGCCAGAAGCACCATCAGCACAGTAGTATATGCCACCATAACAATGGCCATCGGAACCGTAAAGACATTTTTCGGCATAAGCTTCGTCCCCCAGATCTGAAAGCAGACTGTCTCCGTAAAAAACAGCGCCACCGCCATGGAAAATGCCCCATAGATCAGATTTCGCATCCGGGTATCCTTCGGATCTGTCATTCGGCAGCTTATGTAAGGCTGTGGATCACACAGCCCGATAGAAAATCCTTTGTTTTTCTTACGGATCTTTATCATAAAAAATATAAAGTGGTCAAACTTGAAGTGTAACAATAACCCTCCCACGATCTTGCCAATAGCGGCAGCGATTCCTATGATGATAAAACCTGTCAGTGCACCGCCTGCACCCATAAAAAACTTTGCTGCCCCGTCCATACATATATCCGCCTTTCTCTGAAAGTCCCCGGATTCATATCCAGATTCTATTATAATTGTATATAAATACAGCAGTTTTGTAAATAGGAAATTCCAGTGCATTCCTCCCTGCACACTACTGCAGCGCTCCCGTCAGCTGCATGACTCCGATGACAGCCAGGGCTATCCCGGCAAAATAGTGAGAGGCTCCGATACATTTTACCTTTTTATCTGCCAGCAGCAAAAAACCATAGGTGAGGATCCCTACAACAAAGGGAAATATATACGCTTCTGTTCCCATGGCACACAGACTGAGACCACCGCAGAAAGAATCCGAGGCAAGAACACCTCCCAACAGTACTCCCTCCCATGGATCGATGGTCTTAGAGGAATCCGCATCATAATTCTTTTCTTCCCGGTGATGATAGACGCCCCAGACTGACCGCAGCCCGATGACAAAAAGCACAAAACCTCCTGCCATCTGGATATAAGCCGTATCCACAAAATGCCCCATGCCATTTCCCAAAAACACTGCAGCCATGGACGTAATGGCGGAGACCAGCGCCACGACCGCTTTTGTATACCAGGGGATACGGATGTCCCCTGCCCGGTAAGCAGCCCCCACCGCCCAGGAATCAATGCTGGCGGATAAACCAAGCAATATTATCTTGATCACGTTCTCCAAATTCTCCTAAAATCCGACTTATTTATTTTATCTTATGATTATCCTGGGGAAAAGTTATAATTCCAGATTTAAAGTCATAAAAATGATGTAAAACAGATTCGGGACAACAGGGATGAAAAATAAAAGCGACTGGTATAACACACCTGCAAAAGAGATAGAAAAACATTTCCACACGGATATGGAAAATGGACTGCACCAGAAAAAAGCGGAGGCATATCTTCAAAAATACGGGAAAAACCAGCTGGCTCATAAAAAACCAGACAGCATGTTGAAAAATTTTATCGACCAGTTTAAGGATTTTATGATCATAACTCTTCTGATCGCCGCCGGCATCTCCTTTGCTGTCTCCTGTCTGGAGCATCGGATGGACTTGATCGAGCCCTCCATCATACTCGCCATTGTGATCATCAATGCGATTCTGGGCGTTGTTCAGGAAGCAAAGGCGAGACGTTCGCTGGAGGCGCTGAAAAACCTCTCCGCGCCCCTGGCGCTGGTATACCGGGAGGGTGAATTAAAGCAGATCGATTCCTCTCTTCTGGTTCCCGGAGATCTCATCGTACTGGAAGCGGGAAATCTCGTTCCCGCCGATGCAAGGATCATATCTGTCATGGGACTTTCCATTGAGGAATCCACCCTGACCGGCGAGACAAATCCTATAGATAAATCCACCTCTCCCCTCCATCAGGAAAATCTTCCGGTGGCGGAACAGGTCAATATGGCATTTTCCGGAACACTTGTCATCTCTGGACACGGTCTTGCCATCGTGACTGCCACCGGAATGAATACCGAACTGGGGCACATCGCCGGAATGATCTCTTCTGAGACGCCGCCAGACACCCCGCTCCAGAAAAAGCTGAACCATACGGGAAAACTCCTGGGGACACTGGCACTGATCATCTGTCTTGTCCTGTTTGTCCTCGGCATATATAAAAAGCAGCCTGTCTTTTCCATGTTTATGACCTCTGTCAGCCTGGGAGTAGCGGCGATCCCGGAGAGCCTTCCTGCCCTGGTCACGATCATGCTCTCCCTGGGAGTGGAGCGGATGGCGAAAAAACGTGCTATCATCCGCAGGCTTCCCGCCGTGGAAACCCTTGGCAGCGCCACTGTGATCTGCTCAGATAAAACCGGAACTCTTACAGAAAACAAAATGACCGTGGTAAAAACCTATACCATGGACACCGCCCAGCGGCTGTTTACTTATTTCTGCTTGTGCAGCCACGGCATCGACCCCATGGAAAAGGCATTGTGGGAATACGCTGATACCCTGTCCATAAACATGGAGACAGAACAGAGAAAAAGACATCTGAAAGACGAACTTCCCTTTGATTCCAAACGCAAACGGATGACTACATTTCATGAAACCTCAAAGGGGATTATGAGCATTACCAAAGGCGCGCCGGAGATCATTCTCAAAAGCTGCAGCCATATTTTGATCGATGGTGAGAAGAAACCCATTACCCACAGCATACGGCGGAATATCGAACAGATCTTCCAGGAATTTGCCAGGGATGCCCTGCGTGTACTTGCCCTCGCCTGCCGGGAGGACATTGGCACCCACCTGAAACATAACAAATCCGTCTATGAGGAAAATATGGTATTTGTCGGCCTGGCAGGCTTTATGGATCCTCCCAGAAAAGAAGCCGAATTTGCTGTCACAAAATGCCGCCACGCCGGGATCCGTCCCGTGATGATCACCGGCGACCATCAGGTCACCGCCTCCGCCATTGCCCATAAGCTGGGGATCTGCCGCCATCACGACCAGGTCATGAGCGGCGCCCAGCTGGACCAGATCAGCGATGCTGAACTCTCCCGTGTCATCTATCAGTACCCCGTTTTTGCCAGAGTCTCTCCGGCTCACAAGGTACGTCTGGTGAAGGCATTCCAGAACAACGGAGAAATAGTCGCCATGACCGGAGACGGCGTCAATGACGCTCCGGCACTCCAAAAAGCGGATATCGGCTGTGCCATGGGCAGATCTGGAACAGATGTGGCAAAAAATGCCGCCGATATGATCCTGATGGACGATAATTTTGCCACCATCGTCGATGCGGTGGAAGAGGGCAGGGGAATTTTCCAGAACATAAAAAAGGCCGTCCATTTTCTCCTTTCCTGCAACATTGGAGAGATCATGACGATCTTTGTGGCAATCCTATTGGGAAGGGCCGCACCGCTGCTCCCGGTACAGCTCCTGTTTATCAATCTGGTCACCGATTCCTTTCCCGCCATCTGCCTGGGACTGGAACCACCAGAAAGCGATATTATGAACCATCCTCCCGTCTCCGCAGCGAAAGGACTCTTCGGAGGAGGCGGCATGTTTACCATCATTGTTGAGGGCATGTTCATCGGCTCCCTCGCCCTGTTCGCATACATGCTGGGCGGAGATGCCGCGGGAAGTACGATGTGCTTCGCTGTGCTCTCCCTGTCCCAGCTGATTCATTCCCTGAACATGAGAAGCAGCACCCATTCCATCTTTAAGATTGGATTTTTCACTAATAAAAAGCTTCTGTTCAGCGTGATCTTCTGCATCGCCCTGCAGTGCGCTGCCATATCTGTTCCCACACTGCAGATGATCTTCCACACCACATCCCTGTCGGTTTCACAGTGGATCCTGGTGGGAATACTGGCACTGATGCCGGTGCCGCTGGTGGAACTCGAGAAAAGGGCTGGCTGAAAAAGGTGCGCTGAGAAACGCGCACCTCTAAAGAATTGCCTGCGGCCATTCTTTTGCTCCGCAAACTGAGAAACTTACTGCCTGGAGAAAAGGTGCGGCTGAGAAGCGCGCACCTCTAAAGAATGGCCTTCGGCCATTCTTTTGCTCTGCAAGCTGGGAACCTTACTGCCTGGAGAAAAGGTGCGGCTGAGAAACGCGCACCTCTAAAGAATGGCCTTCGGCCATTCTTTTGCTCTGCAAGCCGGGAACCTTACTAACCAGAGAAAAGGTGCGCTGAAAAACGCAGCCCTTTGGAGAATCAGCTTCGCATATATACAATTCTTCCAAACTGTATTTCTTCAAATAATTCTGAAAATTCTCAATTTGTTGCTTCATGGATTACCTCTCCTTTTTATCTTTGACAAAAGCCTCATTAGACAGATTTCACTCCGGCCAATGAGGCTTCTGCTAAAACTAACCATTAATAATTTCCATCATTTCAGCAGGTGTTACAATAAAATCTTTTATCTGATAATGTTTTTGATTACCCGTTACTAAATAAGCATCATCGTCTCTCTTCTCCATTGCAACCTCATAAAATATCAAATCATCCATATCAACCAAGATTTCCCCCGTAGGTTGCGGAAATATTTCCATGCCATACTGTTTTTCTGCATTTATAACCAGCTGGATTGTCTCTTCCTTAAAATGAAATTTATTTCTATGCAGTACTTCATCATACTCTGCCAAAATATCTTCATGATACAATGGTATGATTTTCCCATCAAACATTGCATCTAATACTCGTACTGTCGCTGAATCTGCTCGTTTTGAAAGCAAAGCAGAAATGAAAACATTTGTATCTATAACTGCATAATATACCATAAGCACTTACCTTTTTCTTTCCACTCTAACAGCTGAGATTTCAGCATTGATTTCATCAAGAGACATCTCTGGCACATCAGCAGTCTGCTCTCTCAACTCATAGAATGCATTCTTAGCCTCTGCTCTTGTAATTGTTGTATCTGGTAATGTCGCCTCAAACGGAAGCCCTTTAACCATCTTACTTCTAGTCATAAATATACGGAAAGCTGTTGGTAAATCCATACCAAGAGGTCATTCCAGTCATTTGCCTGCACCGTTGCCCGTTTCCAGAGTTTTTCATTTCTCTTGCCCAACTTTTGCTTTCCCGTCTTTTTATCAATCAAAGGTATGCGTTCTCCGTTTTCATCTCTGGCATAATCCTTTTTCTCCTTTGCTCCCCAAGAGCCATCTGCTTTAATGGGTCGGGTAGTAAGAAGAATATGTGCGTGAGGATTACCGTTTTGTTTATCGTGAATGGCAACATCCGCACACATACCATTTGATACAAAATTGGTCTGGACATACTCTCTGATAACTGCTAGTTGTAATTCTCTGGAGAACTCCACCGGTAATGCCACCTCTTTCTCTCTGGCAAACTGTACATTGGATTTTTTCTCTACTTTCGTAACCGATTCCCAAAGAATCTGCCTGTCCAGATATTCTTTTGGTGCATGGTCTGGCAGAAGAATCTCCCAATGCACGACACCGCCTTTGTGGGTAAAATCATGTGTGAGTCCCGTTTCCCTGTCATAAAGTTTTTCTCCTGCACGATATGCCACAGCTGCAATTACAGATTTGCCCTTGCTCCGTCCGATTATCTTAACCGAACAGTGTTAAATCTGCCTGTGTCAAGTAAGGAATAAAAAATTTTATTTTTCAGCGAACTACAGACTGCATCTGCTTATAGATCCTCAGATTTTGCCATCATACTACACAAATTCAAACATATCATCATGAAATAAACATTACCACAATTATCAATCGTTCTCCCTTACTCTCCAATACCCTTTTTTTCTTCCGCCAACTCTTTCGATAACACCAATCTTTTTTAAGTCTGCCACTGCTCTCTGCACCGTTTTATACGATACTCCTAAACAGTCAGCTATTTCGGACAATGAAATGTCCGTTTGAGCCTTTATAAGCTCTAAAACCTTTGTATTCATATCTTTCTCTTTTCGGACATCATTTGTCCTTTTTAACACTTTGCTAGTCACAACCGCAGTAAACTTAACCGTAATATCTCTTCCAAGAATACTATATTCAGGAATCTTAGCACCAATCAAATCACATTCTTCACAAATCTTCTGTATGCCTCGTCCCCATGATTCTATATATCCAGCTCTAAAAAAGGTATTTGCCAAATCCGGATTATATGGTCTGGAATTATGTGTTTTCATAAGATTTTCTGTTGTCCAGTCACTTGGAAATACACATGCATTGCTAATATACATATACTCATCTTCTATTCGAATTTGAATTGGAATACCATCTTCCCATTTACAATGTATCAATGCATTGTATACAGCCTCTCTCACTGCTTCCCTCGCATAAGGATACGTCTCCACTCGTATCTCTTTATCATAAGAAATAGATGCTTTTAAATATTTCAAATAAATCAGTTCAACTACCCTGTCTGCTATCAGAATAAGCGATCCTTCAACCACATCCTGATATTGAAGATCAGAACCTACACCAAACTTTCCAATTTTCACATAACAGCCAGTAAAAAAGCGTTGCGGATTACGATAAAAAAGCAAAACTGCTGCTCGTTTCAATTTTCCATCAGCAATCAGTCCCAATTTATTGAGCAATTCCTCATTTGTACATTCCAAATCTTTACGTGTCATTCGTTCTGTACGAACTGCTTCACGACGAAAAATTTCAAAACTCTCTATATCTAAGTCTGCAACAGAAACGTTGTCTATTGGAACTGCATCCCAACGATATCCTGTCTTTCTGACTAGAAATTCTGTCAGTGCCGAATCGCGAAGTTGTTGTTTTGTACTTCCACTCCTATAATGATACTCGCCACGATAACTGACCGGATAAGAGCTTGGATTTACAATAATCTGAATATATTGTTTTCCATTCTCATTCAGGCAATTTACGTCGGCTATAATCCCCATTGTATCCTTAATTTTATTGGGAATATCCTCAAGAAGTTTGGTGTTAGAATAAAAATCGTACAA
>JAAGKN010000535.1_pt1 | contig 65334 bp, 52 predicted proteins | sample 6206371 | NCBI WGS metagenome assembly JAAGKN01 (sample SAMN11533720, study PRJNA540317) | gut metagenome | isolation source: fecal pellets from male and female animal of same cohort | host: Peromyscus leucopus | place: USA:CA | collected 2017
TGCGAAGTGGAACAAAATTTGTTTTAGTTGAAACATAGTTTATATTATATGTGTTGGTAAATTATAAACAATCTGCGTTGAAAAATGTTCATATTGCTTTGATTTATATTTTCACCGTCTCATACCTCTGCGTTGTGGCTGTTCAAGATCCTCCATGACGGCAGGGAAAGAAGAAGTGAGGCGGTCGAGTTCCTTGCAGCCTTTGTCAAATTCCTTGTCGGTCAGAAACGGTCGGGCGAACACCTTGACAAAATGGGCGTTTAAGTTCGCCAGAGGAAACCGTGCAGAATTTATATACTGATAATAAAAGATTAATCGCCTAACTTTTACATCTCTACAAGAGGCATGAAACACTCAAGCCACAGGCATCTTCACATAAAAAAATGCAGGAAAAAGCTGTTTTTTCATTTTTTATACACAGCAATCTCCACTACCTGCCATTTTTTTGTTAGTTTTGTATTGAAAATATGGGGAATACGATGCTTCCGCCACTAAAGCGAGAAAATCGTATGTATATATCCCGTTAAAACACAAAAGAAAAAACAATGAAGGTTAAAATAATCAACAAGTCACACCACGAATTGCCCACCTACTCAACGGAGTTGTCGGCTGGAATGGATTTAAGAGCAAACATAGACGAGCCGATAGTACTTGCCCCTATGCACCGTACACTGGTTCCCACGGGATTATATCTGGCTCTGCCTGCCGGATATGAGGCACAGGTACGTCCCCGCAGCGGTCTGGCAATCAAGAAAGGGATTACCGTTCTCAACAGCCCCGGCACAATAGATGCCGACTATAGGGGAGAAGTGTGCGTCATACTAATCAATCTTTCTACAGAACCGTTTGTCATCAACGACGGGGAGAGAATAGCCCAGATGGTTGTGGCAAGACATGAGACAGTGGAATGGACTGCCACGGAAACTCTGGACGAGACAGAGCGCGGAGAGGGAGGATTCGGACATTCCGGGACGAAATAGGCAAAAGCTGATTCATGCAGAAGAAGAATCATCTATACGGTATGAAGAAGGATACAGAATGTTCGTAGAATGAAAACATATATCACAATATTATTGATGACCATTGCAGTGGTATGCCCTAAATATGTATACGGCGAAACTGCAAATAGCCATAGCGCAGAAATGACGGACACGCTTCATCTGACAGATGAGATGCAGCGCAAGTTCGATTATATTTTTTATGAAGCACAGCGACAGAGACAGTTCGGCAACCATGATGCCACTTTTGACCTGCTGACATACTGTCAAGAGCTTGATCCGCAATCAGCAGCGGTCTGTTACGAACTGTCCAATTACTGGCTTTTTCTGAAAGAGGAGGCAAAAGCGAGAACTTGTCTGGAACAAGCAGTCAAGCTCGAACCGGGAAACTATTGGTACAAGAATGCACTTGTAAGATTTTACATGAGCAAGAACCTCATGGATGAGGCACTTCCTGTACTTGAAGGCATGATAGAGCAATTTCCGGAAAAGAGCGAATTGTTGATGATGCTGATAGGCATATACAGCGACAAGCAGGATTATGCCAATGTGATAAAGACGCTCAACCGCTTGGAGACAAAGGAAGGCAAAAGCGAACAGTTGAGCATGGAGAAGTTCAGGATATATGTGCAGATGAAAGATGAGAAGAATGCTTTCAAGGAAATGAGCGACTTGGCGGCGGAATATCCCAACGATCTTCGATACAGGGTATTGATCGGCGATTTGTATCTCGACAACAACAAGAACGAACAAGCATATAAAACCTATAAGGAGGTGGAAGCTATAGACTCCATGAATGTGAATGTAATGCTCTCACTTGCCTCTTATTATGAAAAGACAGGAGAAAACGAACTTTACCAGAAACAACTTGAGAAACTTGTATCCAACCCTCTGCTGGACAAGCAGACGCGCCTGTCACTCATGAACAGCTTTGTATATCAGGATGTACAAAACGGAGGTGACTCTGTCAAAATACTGCGTTTGTTCGACAAGGCACTGGAATCGCCTCAAACGGATGTGGCAATGACGGAATTGTGTGTAAGATACATGGTGACCAAGAAAATGCCTCAAGCAGAAATCAAGCCGTTGCTATACCGCATGTTGGAGATAGACCCGGAAAATGACCTTGCAAGAAACCAGCTTCTCTCGTATGCCATACAGGAGGAAGACACCACCGGAATTATACATATCTGCAAACCTGCCACTGAATACGGAGCGAAAGATCCGGTATATTATTATTATCTTGGAATAGCATATTATCAACAAGACAGTACAAAATTAGCTATAGATGCTTTGTGCGGAGGACTTGCACATATAGACGAGAACAGCAGTGTCACACTAATAACCAACCTGTATTCAATTTTAGGCGACTTGTACCATGAAGCGGGAGAAGACGAGAAAGCGTTTGAAGCATACGACTCCTGTCTGATATACAGACCGGATGACGCACTGGTGCTGAACAACTATGCTTATTACTTGTCGCTTCACAAACGCGACCTCAAGAAAGCAGAAGAGATGAGTGCACGGTCATTGGAAAAAAGCAACGGCAACCCTACTTATCTTGACACATTCGCATGGATTCTGTTCCAGCAGAAAAGATACAAGGAGGCACAAGTGTATATCGACAGCGCGCTGGTGTCGCTCGGCGACAGCATCACTGCTGACGATGCAAACATTGTGGAGCACGCAGGCGACATCTATTATAAGTCAGGGCAGACGGAACAGGCGGTAGAGCTATGGAGAAAAGCGAAAGGGCTCGCCGGAGAAAAGGCCACCGATGCACTGGAGCAGAAAATCAGAAGAAAGAAACTTTAAGAAAATCAAAAACAACTTGGGATATACTACCAAAATGAAAAGGTCTGTCAAATCATACATATTATCACTCGGCATATTCGCTCTGATAATATCAGCCACCTCATGTGGCTCTTCACAAAAGGGAATCAGCAACGGCAATACAATCTCTGAAACCGCCGCATTCTCACCTGATGCGTTTTTCTCTTTGGTCAAAAGCAACGATTCCAAAGAGAAAGACATCACAGCAAAAATCAATGTGACGATTTCGTCGGGAAGCAAATCGATGAGTACGAACGGAACATTGAAGATGAAGAAGGACGATGTAATCCAAGTATCTCTTGTCGACCCTATTTTGGGAATGATGGAAGTGGGGAGAATGGAATTCACCCGCAACAAAGTGCTTGTCATAGACCGCATCAACAAGCAATACATTGATGTGCCGTATGAGGATGTAGACTTTCTGAAGAAGGCAAATATCGATTTCAACACATTGCAGTCGTTGTTCTGGAACGAAGTGTTCGAGCCGGGAGAAAAACAGCCTAAAGCATCGGCTTTCACATACCAAGACAACGGGAGCGGCAATATTGAGATGGGATATACGGACAAATGGCTGACATACAGCTTTGATACGGAAAAACAAACAGGAATACTGAACAAGACAAAAGTGGCGGACACAGCTACCCACAGCTACCAATTGCATTTCGACTATGGAAACTTCACTGATTTTGAAGGAAACAAGTTTCCAAAGGAACTGACATTGGCATTCACTTCCGGCACTAAATCAGCTTCACTGGCATTTAAGCTGTCATCCATCAAAAACGCTTCCGATTGGGTCGCACGTACAAGCATCCCTGCGAAATACCAGAAGGCTTCACCCGAAAAGATACTCAAAATGCTCGTTAAATGAAACGGATATTCATCATCATGCTCTGCTTATGTTCTGTCGTCACCAGCTATTCACAGACAAAAAGGAAGAGTACTCCCAAAAAGAAGACTACCACTACTGTGGTGGACAAGAAAACCAAACTGAGGAATGAGGCTGCCGCTGCCCAAAACAAACGAAAGCAATCACAGCAGCAGGCAGCAAATCTGAACCGTTCCATAAAAGCGAATCTTGACAGTGTGCTGATTCTGGACAACCGGATAGGCAGGCAACAAGCCTCTATAGACAGTCTGAATGCAGAAATTACACGTCTGAACAAACTTGTGTCCACATTGCAGAAAGAGTTGTCCCAACTGGAGAAAGAATTAAAAATCAAGAAGGACAGATATTCCAATGCGCTTGTGCGCCTGCGACGTCATCGCAGCGTACAAAATAAACTGATGTTCATTTTTTCGGCGGACAATTTTGCGCAGATTATACGGCGCATGAGATATCTCAAAGAATATGCCACATACCAAAAGGCACAAGGAGCTATCATTAAGGAACAGCAGCAGGAAGTAAAGAAAAAACAGAATGAACTGCTCTCGGCAAAGGCACAGAAACAGAAAAGTCTGCAGACAATTGAAGCAAACAAGCTTGCAATGGTGAAGATGAAAAGCAACTGCCAGACAAAGATTGATTATCTGAATCGCAATCTGACAACCGTACAAAGACAGATTACAGAATATAAAAAGCAGGAGGCTGCGCTCAATGCCGAAATAGACCGCATAATCAAACAGGAAATTGAAGCTGAACGCAAACGGAAGGCGGAAGAAGCGCGCAGGAAAGCTGAGGCGGAAAAGAGAGAAAGAGAACGTAAACTTGCAGAGGCGAAAGCGGCAAGGGAACGTGCGCTCGCCGCACAAAAAGCGGCAAAAAGCGATGCAGAGAAAAAAGCGGCGAAGAAAGAGCTGGAACGTGCGGACAAGGAGGTACGTACCGTGGAAAAGAACAATAAGGAAGGGGAAAAAATCGCGGCATGGAAATCAAATAATAGCAGCGACACCCGCCTGTCTTCTAACTTTGCAAGCAATAAGGGAAAGCTTCCAATGCCTATTACCGGCTCTTATTCCGTCATCGGACATTATGGGAAATATACGGTGTCCGGACTGAAGAACGTACAGCTCGACAATAAGGGCATAGATATCCGCGGACAACAAGGGGCAACAGCACGCGCCATATTCGACGGAGAAGTGTCGTCCGTATTCCAATATGGTACAAGCTACATCATTATGCTCCGACACGGAAGCTATATATCTGTATATTCAGGTCTTTCATCCGTAAATGTCAAAAAAGGACAGAAGGTATCGACAAAACAAGCATTGGGAAATGTAGGCAAGGATGCAAACGGAAATATTGTGCTGCATTTCCAACTGCGAAAAGAAAGTACACGTCTTAACCCCGAACAGTGGGTTAGATAAGATGTGAGGTTATAGGAAATAAAGTATGCAGAATAAACATACAGCAGTCCTATAGCCTCACTTTTTTATCATATCACAGCCCAAAATATGCAATATATACAAAATACGCATGTTTCAAGTAAAAAATATGCGTATATTTTGTATGTTTATGCAATTTATTCATTATTTTTGCAATGTCTTTCAGAAGTATAATGATATGGGAATAAAAGATTCACGATTAGATGCAATAAAGATTATCCTATCGAGCAGCAAAATAAGCAATCAGGACGAACTCCTGTCCGCCCTGTCAGATAAGGGGTACAAGCTGACTCAAGCGACTCTCTCACGCGATTTGAAGCAACTGAAAGTGGCAAAAGCCATATCCAAAGGCGGCATACCTTATTATGTACTTCCTGAACATGCCATGTTCAGACGCATCAGAGAGAGCCAGTCACCGGAAGATATGATGAAACATAAAGGTTTTATCTCTATACGTTTCTCGGGAAACCTTGCAGTAGTCAAAACACGTCCCGGATATGCAAGCAGTCTGGCATCGGACATAGACCATGCAGACATTGAATATATCATCGGAACCATTGCCGGCGATGACACAATATTGCTTATCCTCGAAGAAGGGTGTTCAAAGGAGATGGTGAAAGTAGCCCTTTCACAAATCACCCCTATTTACTAAGACAGCAAATTTATAAAAACAGCAAAGATTTATATATAAAAGAACGAAATGGAATATGATGACGGCATAAAGGTTGTTGTTGCCGACGCTTCTCATGAGAAGTATGTTGACATTATTCTTGCCACGATTACTGACTCCGCAAAGAAGCGTGGCAGCGGGATAGCATCACGGACACATGAATATCTTGCCACCAAAATGCGTGAGCGAAAAGCTATCATCGCTCTCGCCGGAGAAGGTGAAAATGAAGAGTTTGCCGGCTTCTGTTATATTGAAAGCTGGGGCAACAAGGAGTATGTGGCAAATTCAGGACTTATCGTTGTAGAGAAATTCCGCAACCACCATCTTGCTACGCGTATAAAACAGACAGCATTCACACTCAGCCGCCTACGCTGGCCTCATGCCAAGCTCTTCGGTCTGACAAGCCAGATGGCAGTGATGAAAATAAACACTTTGCTGGGCTATGTTCCTGTAACATTTGCAGAACTGACACAGGACGATGCGTATTGGGCTGGCTGCGGAACTCCGGAAAATCCGCACTGCATCAACTGTGATATCCTTGCACGCTCACACCGCAAATACTGCGTCTGCACAGCCATGCTATACGACCCCAAACAGCATGAAGGAGAACCGCTGCCGGTGGAATTACCTCCGGATGTAGTGGAAATGGCACAGCAGGCAGCAAGAACAAACATGAGATAAGGTTCTGTTGTTGAAGCCTTTCTATGTAATAATCCAAACAACAAAGACTATATAATAAAAAAATTACGACAATGGAACAGACAAAGAAAAAAGTCGTCGTGGCATTCAGCGGCGGTCTTGACACATCATACACTGTGATGTATCTCGCAAAGGAGATGGGATATGAGGTTCATGCAGCATGTGCCAACACAGGCGGTTTCAGCGCAGAGCAGTTGAAAACCAACGAAGAGAATGCTTATAAATTGGGAGCGACCAAATATGTCACTCTCGATGTGACTCAGGAATACTACGAGAAAAGCCTGAAGTATATGATTTTCGGAAACGTACTCCGCAACAACTGCTACCCTGTATCGGTATCTTCAGAGCGTATATTCCAAGCTATAGCCATAGCAAGATATGCCAAAGAAATCGGAGCATCGGCAATCGCTCACGGCTCGACAGGAGCAGGCAACGACCAGATTCGTTTCGACATGACATTTCTTGTCATGGCTCCAGGTGTGGAAATCATCACACTTACACGCGACAAGAATCTGACTCGCAAAGAGGAGGTGGACTATCTGAATGCCCACGGATTCAATGCAGACTTCACCAAGCTCAAATACAGCTACAATGTAGGTATATGGGGCACCAGCATCTGCGGCGGCGAGATTCTCGACTCTAATCAAGGATTGCCGGAGTCTGCTTATTTGAAGCACCCGACAAAAGAAGGTCCGGAACTGCTGAAACTGGGATTCAAGAATGGCGAGCTGTGCTCCGTAAACGGAGTTGACTATGAAGATAAAATACTCGCCATACAGAAAGTGGAAGAGATTGGAGCTGCATACGGTATCGGTCGCGACTGTCATGTGGGCGACACCATCATTGGCATCAAAGGACGTGTCGGTTTTGAGGCTGCTGCTCCGATGCTGATTATCGGTGCACACCGCTTCTTGGAGAAATACACACTATCCAAATGGCAGCAATACTGGAAAGATCAGGTCAGCAACTGGTATGGCATGTTCCTGCACGAAAGCCAGTATCTCGAACCTGTCATGCCGGACATTGAAGCCATGCTGACAAGTTCACAGCGCAATGTCAACGGTGTTGTCACACTTGAACTTCGTCCACTTTGTTTCCAAACAGTCGGTGTAGACTCTCCGGACGATCTTGTCAAGAACAAGTTCGGTGAATACGGCGAGGTACAAAAAGGCTGGACAGCAGAAGATGCAAAAGGGTTCATCAAGGTCACTTCCACCCCACTCCGCCTTTATTATACTTGCCATCCGGACGAAGAAAGATAAACGGCTATTCCATCATCGGCAATAGCAGAAGCATTCATTAATACCATATATAATGATGGAAACTAACAACAAAAAGCTGATGCGCCCTCGCATAGGACGCATATTCGGCGGAGTCTGTGCAGGACTTGCCGACTATCTGGGAATGGATCCAACGGTAATACGCGTCATATATACTCTCCTGACAGTATTCACCGCATTTTCAGGAATTATCGTCTATATCATTTTACTCTTCATCATCCCGGAAGAATCAAACATATACAAGCAATGATTAGAATAGGCATACTCGGAGGAGCCGGATACACAGGCGGTGAGCTTATCCGTATCCTCCTAAACCATCCGGAAGCGGAAATCATATTCGTAAACAGCGGTTCGAATGCAGGCAACAAGATCACAGATGTACATGAAGGACTAATCGGTGAGACTGATATGGAATTCACGGACGAAATGCCTTTCGACCAGATAGATGTGGTATTTTTCTGCTTCGGTCACGGCAAAAGCGAAGCGTTCCTCAAAGAACATTCCATTCCCGCAAGTGTGAAAATTATAGACCTTGCCCAGGATTTCCGTATAGCCTCTCCTGCGCATGACTATGTATATGGTCTGCCGGAAATACACAGAGAGACTATCTGTAAATGTCGCCATCTTGCCAATCCGGGATGTTTTGCCACATGCATACAGCTCGGACTGCTCCCACTGGCAAAAGCCGGTCTGCTGACAAATGACGTTGCGGTAAATGCCATCACCGGGTCGACAGGAGCCGGACAGAAACCGGGCTCAACCACACATTTCTCTTGGCGGAACAACAATATGAGTGTATATAAGGTATTTACTCACCAGCATCTGCATGAAATATGCCAATCGCTCACAGAACTGCAAGGCAGCCTCACTGCAAGCATCGACTTTATACCTTATCGAGGAGATTTTGCACGCGGAATATTTTGTACTGAGGTGGTAAAATTCGAAGGGGAAGAAGGAAGTCCTACAAACCCCACCGGCGAACAACTTGCTGAAATGTACAAGGCATTCTATGCCACAGCAGCTTTCACACATTATACAGACAAGCAGATAGACCTGAAGCAGGTTGTCAATACCAACAAGGCACTTGTACACATTGACAAATTCGGCAATAAGGCTGTCATCACTTCTGTCATTGACAATCTGCTCAAAGGCGCGGTAGGTCAAGCCGTACAGAATATGAACCTAATGTTCGGAATTGACGAAACATCAGGGCTTCGTCTTAAGCCATCCGCATTTTAAATACTACACAAGAATTATGCAACTATTTGACGTATACCCATTATTAGATATAGCCATCGAGAAAGGACTTGGCTGTAAAGTTTGGGACAGCAAAGGACAAGAATACCTTGACCTTTATGGCGGACATGCCGTAATCAGCATAGGGCATTGCCATCCCCACTATGTGGAGGCTATGACCACCCAATTGAACAAGCTTGGATTCTACAGCAACTCTGTCATTAATCCACTCCAGAAAGAGCTTGCAGAACGACTCGGAAAAGCCTGCGGATATGAGGACTACCAGCTGTTTCTTGTCAATTCTGGCGCAGAAGCCAATGAAAACGCGCTTAAACTTGCCTCTTTTCATAATGGACGCACCCGGATTTTGTCAGCGGAGAAGGCTTTTCACGGCCGCACATCGCTTGCCGTTGAAGCCACAGCAAACCCCAAGATAATCGCGCCTATCAATGCCAATGGCCACGTAACATATCTTCCCCTTAACGATACAGATGCTTGGAAAGACGAGATTGAAAAGGGAGATGTGTGTGCATGTATTATTGAATGCATACAAGGTGTAGGAGGTATACGCATGGCTACAGCGGAGTTTATGCAAGAAATCAGTGCATTGTGCGAAAAATATAACACCATACTAATATGTGATGAAATCCAATGCGGCTATGGCCGTTCTGGACGTTTCTTTGCACATCAGCATCTCGGAATCAGACCAGACCTGATCACTGTGGCAAAAGGAATAGCCAATGGATTCCCTATGAGCGGTTTACTCATCTCTCCGAAATTCAAACCTGTATACGGACAATTGGGAACCACATTTGGCGGAAACCATCTTGCATGTGCAGGTGCGCTTGCTGTACTCGACATCATAGAGAAAGAGAATCTGATGGAGAATGCGGAAAAAGTCGGGTCATATATTATGGAGCAACTCAAGGCAGCCAAACTGCCTCACATAATTGATATTCGCGGATGTGGTCTGATGATAGGTATTGAGCTTGACATTCCTTATAAAGAGGTACGAAACCGACTTGTACATGAGCAGCATTGCTTCACAGGATGCAGTGGTACAAATACGCTCCGCCTGCTTCCTCCTCTATGCCTGACAATAGCAGAGGCCGATGAGTTTATCACCAGACTCAAAGCTGTATTGTAAATCATGCTCACCTAACCATACCGAAAAAAAGGGCTTTCAAACGTGGAAAGAAATCCCTAACCGATACACTGAAGCACCCCAAAAGTGAAGTGCCCCAAAAAGTTGGACGTGTTAAACATTATCCAGCTAAAAGGAAAGAGCCTGGTATAGTACCGGGCTCTTTCCTTTTAACTGGTATTTGATTCTTTTATTGTTGCTGTAGTCTGCATACTCCTCCAAAGCCTTTATTACAGCTGCACCAAAGAACAAACGGTGCTCCATGACAACCCTTCTCTTCAGTATGATTCTGTCTGACATCAGTTGAAGCCAATCATTCATGTTTCTCATTCATGATATGATGTATTTTTGTAAAGCAGGCGCACTAACTTTCACAAGACATTCTGAAACCGGATTCATATAAATTAACTACAAGAAAAACATATCCTACATTACAGCCATAAAAACGTCAGTATAAAACAGGCAGAACAGCACAAAGCGCCGCACATATTTTACTTTCTTTTTGTAAACATATAAGCAAATATTAATACATTAAACACACAAACACACACTTTTTTGCAGCTTTAAGCCATAAAATTAATAAATATTTACCTAAAAATTTTGTCGGTTATATTTGTTTACGTATTTTTGTACAGGATTTACAAAAAGAAAGCAGAATAAAGAGATACGCAATCACAAAGAAAGCATTAGTCCTATATTTTTGATTACATTTCATAAAACAAGCCTGCAAATAAAAAACTAAGCAAAAAGAAGCACTTCACACTACAACCGATTTTTAATTAACTAAATAAATATTTGAGAGAATGAAAAAAAGAGTATGTTTGTTCTTTGTCAGTTTAATTCTGACACTAAGTGCAGCTCTTGCCCAAAAAACAGTGACAGGAGTTGTTATCAACAGTGATACAGGTGAGCCGGTTATCGGTGCATCAGTACTTGTAAAAGGAACCACAATTGGAAATGCCACAGATATCGATGGACGTTTTACAATTGCAGGAGTGCCCGACAATGCCCAAACACTGAAGATTTCATACATTGGAATGAAAGATACGGAAGTCACTATCAAAACTCAGATGAAGGTCTATATGTCTCCTGCAACAAAATATATAGATGACGTAATGGTTGTGGCATACGGAACACAAAAGAAATCATCTTTTACAGGTTCCGCAGCAGAAATAAAGGCTGAAGCAATCGAAGACCATGTTGTATCCAATGTCACCAGCGCACTTGCCGGACAAATGGCGGGTGTACAGATGACAAGTTCAAACGGAGACCCAGGGGACAACTCACCGAGCATACGTATACGTGGTATCGGTTCCATGTCTGCTTCCAACTCTCCGCTTTATGTTGTTGACGGAATGCCTTACAGCGGAAGCATCTCATCTATTAATCCGCAAGACATTGAATCTGTGAATGTACTGAAAGATGCCGCAGCAAGTGCCATCTACGGTGCACGCGGTGCAAACGGTGTCGTTTTGATTACTACCAAGAAAGGACGCGCACAGGATGCAGAAGTAAAATTTGATGCACGTTGGGGTTCAAACTCACGCTTGGTGCCTCAATATGATGTTATTACAGATCCGGGACAGTACATGGAAAACCACTACAAGGCTATGTACAACTCCCAGTACTATGCAGGTAAATCAGCAGCAGAGAGCTATGCATATGCTGATGCAAACCTCTACAACAAGAATAACGGAGGTCTCGGCTATCAGATATTCACAGTCCCTACAGGAGAAAAGCTCATCGGCTCAAACTTCAAGCTTAATCCTAATGCCAAGCTCGGATACTCAGACGGGCAGTACTACTATACTCCGGACAACTGGTATGACGAAACATATCACAGTTCATTCCGTCAGGAATACAATGTATCGCTCAGCGGAATAAGCGACCGCATCAACTACTATGCAAGTGTCGGATACCTGAAAGACGGAGGTATCGTCAACAATTCTGAGATGCAGCGATACACAGGACATGTAAATGTGGATTACAAGGCAAAGAAATGGCTCACGGTAAATACAACATTAAATTACACACATACCGATACAGAGACACCATCGTATGACAACAGTACATATATGAGCAGCGGAAACATATTCTATATATGCAACACCATCGCACCTATCTACCCACTCTATGTACGTAATGCAGACGGTAGCATAATGACAGACAACGGACGTACCATATACGATGCCAATCAAACGAATTTCTCCCGTCCGAGCGTAGTAGGAAATGCAGTCCGCGACAATGAATATAACAAGTCACAGGGATTCCGTGACGCATTCTCCGGCAAATGGTCTGCAAGACTCACTCCGATAGAAGGCTTGACACTCATTGCAAATATCGGTGCAGACGTCAACAACACCCGCAGCAATACGCTTTACAGCCCCTTCGGTTCATACAGCACTACAGATGGAGGTGTAGCGGTCCTTGCCACCAGAAGCATGGGCATCACCAACCAATACCTCGGACAGTATCAGAAGGAATTTAATGACATTCACCATATTGATATCACAGCCGGCTACGAGCAGTACAAATACAAGTATCAGTACTTCTACGGCTATAACGACCACCTCTACTCTCCGTTCATCGGCGAGTTAGGCAATGCTGTCGGCAATGATTCAAAATCATTGAACTCTTATACAGAGAACTACATGGTGGAAGGTTATTTGGGACGTGTACAATACGACTATGACGAGAAATATTTCATCAGTGCTTCTTACCGCCGCGACGCTTCTTCACGTTTCGCACCAGGACACCGTTGGGGTAACTTCGGCAGTGTGGGTGCAGCATGGCAGCTCAACAAGGAGAAGTTCATGGAGGACATCAAATGGATAGATCTGCTCAAGTTCAAAATCAGTTACGGTATACAGGGTAACGACAATTTCCTTTCAGAAGGATATTCAGACTACTACCCTTATGCCGACAGATATTCAACAAGCTATAATTCTGCTACCGGCGAATACTCTATTGTCCTTGTACAGAAAGGCAATGATGAATTGACATGGGAGACAAGCCATTCGTTCAATACAGGTTTCGACTTCACATTGTTCAACCATCGCCTCTACGGTAGCATCGAATACTTCAGCCGAAAGACAACAGACTTGCTGTACAACAAGCCGACACCGCTTTCTTCAGGAATCGTGACAGGTTCATTTCCTGTGAATGTGGGTTCCATTCTCAACAAAGGTGTAGAACTTACGCTGAACGGTACAATCATAAGAGCCAATGATATCCAGTGGGATGTAAACTTGAACCTCACTCACTACAGCAACGAGATTACAGAGCTTGACCCTTCCGTTGCAGAGAACGGCATCAAAGGTTCTTACTATATCTATGAGGTAGGCGGCTCATTGTACAACGCATACGCTTACAAATATGCAGGAGTGGACAAAGACGGAAAAGCACTCTACTATTATGACACAAAGGTGCAAGACCCGAACGACGAGACAAAGACTATCACAAAGACAGATGTGACAAATGATTTCGCAAAAGCAACACAATACAATCTGGGATCTACACTCCCTAAAGTATATGGAGGTTTCGGCACTACGCTGAAGCTGTACGGATTTGATCTGTCAGCTCAATTCTCTTATCAGCTCGGAGGCAAAATCTATGACGGTATGTACCAGACATTCATGCACAACGGAGGTTCAAGCGGAACAGGACAAAACTGGCACAAGGACATTCTGAACGCATGGACACCAGAAAATACAAACACAGACATTCCTCGTCTCAATCCGTCAGACAACATCGGTGGTCAGGCTGCCATCGACCGTTTCTATACCAGCTCCGACTACCTCTGTCTGAATAACTTGACAATAGGCTATACATTCCCTAAAAGCTGGCTGGTGCCTGCCGGCATATCCGGATTGCGCATATATGTGGCAGGAGAAAATCTTGCCCTCCTCACTGCACGCAAAGGACTCGACCCTCGTTTCTCAATGGGTACAGGAAGCATGACCTACGGTTCAGGTGCAAGTAGCAACTACTACTCGGCAATGCGCACTATCACTGCAGGTTTAACTCTTACATTCTAACTTACTTATAAATACAAAACAGACAAATATGACACCATATAAATTACCGTTATTTTTGGCAGCGGGTTTAATCGCACTTTCTTCCTGCGATGACATCAACGAACAAGACCCTATAAGCGGAAAACTTACCGCATCGCAGGTCCAGACCACCAATGGTGCAATGCCAAACCGTACACAATCCACTTTCTCCGGCATGTTCACCATGATGGGTAAACCATGCTATACTTTTGGCGAAGCCAGTGGACGTGCAGACGACTTCGGATTCGTAATGATGGCCATTTCACAAGATCTTGAAGGTCCTGACGCATGCATTGTCAACAGCGGCTATAACTGGTTCAGCGCATGTGGAGAATACACTACGCGCGACCCGTCGTACGCAAATCCTTATATCCGTTATGCCATGCCTTACAATCAGATCAAAGTGGCAAACGACATCATATCCTCATTTGCAGCCGACACAGAAGATGAGAGCGCAATAAACCAGATAGCCCAGGCAAAAGCCATGCGTGCTTTCGACTATATGTCTATAGCCCCTTACTTCCAGTTCCGCTACGAAGAAGCTAAAAATCAGCCTTGCGTACCTCTGGTGACGGAAGAGACCGCCGACCCGGCAAATAATCCACGTGCCACAGTGGAAGAGATATACAAGCAGATTATCAGCGACCTCAACTATGCTATCGATCATCTTGAAGGCTTCAAACGTCCTAACAAGGGACAGATTGACCTCAATGTGGCATACGGACTGCGCGCCCGCGCCCATCTCAACATGAACATGTTTGCAGAAGCAGCGTCTGATGCAGCAGAAGCAATGAAAGGATATATTCCTGCAAGCCTCAGCGAGTTGTCCGCTCCGTCATTTTACGACATAAACGATCACAACTGGATATGGGGTATCAATATTGACGCTTCAATGGTGACGGATTGGAGCTATCCTACATCCGCCTCATGGATCGGCTCGTTCTCTGCCAGCAGCTACTCTGCAGGTGTACAATGCTATACGTTCATCAACAATCTGCTGTATAACAAGATTTCATCTACCGATGTACGTAAAGGATGGTGGGTAGACGAGAATCTGCATTCACCACTGCTTGAAAATATTACCTGGGACGGTGTATCCGGAGACGATATAGGTCCGTTGGAAATTGACGATGTAAAGATGGCATTCCTTCCTTACACAAATGTGAAATTCGGCATGAAGTCAGGCATCGGTTCTGAAATCAACAACAACGACTGGCCTCTCATGCGTGTGGAAGAAATGATACTCATCGAAATTGAAGGACTTGCAAAGAGCGGACAAGAGTCTTTGGCACGTACAAAACTGGAAAACTTCGTCAAGACATATCGTGATCCTTCATACAAGATTCCTGCAAGCCGCAGTCTGCCTGATGAAATCTGGTTCCAGCGTAGAGTGGAACTGTGGGGCGAAGGCTTCTCCATGAGTGATGTGATGCGTCTCGGAAAACCAATGGTAAGATTCCACAACAGCGACAGCAACTATCCTGAAGCATTCCGATTCAACATCAAGCCAACAGACGGATGGCTTCTGTTACGCTTCCCGCAAAGCGAAATCAATGCCAACAGCAGCATCGTAAACAACACAGGAGGTACACAGCCTACACAAGACCAGGAAGAAGATCTGCGTGATGGTGTAACAGATTAACATCAATGATTATCATTCTCAACATTAAGAACATAAATATAATACGTATAATATGAAACTGAATAAATATTTCTTGCTCATCGGTATAGCCATTGCCGGCATACTTTCTTCTTGTAGCGATGACGACGATTATCATGCCGGACCTCAGACTACCGGCCAGGGAGTATCGTTCGGAACCGCAAGCAGTTCGGCAACCGAAACATACCTGCCAACCGATGACCCTGTATTGACCATCTCTGTATACCGTAAGGAATCTGCTGCGGCTGCCGATATTCCGGTCAGTGTGAACTTAAATGACTCTGTCGACGGCAATGCCATCTTTGACATTCCGGCATCCATACATTTCGATGCAGGACAAGAAGTGGCAGAATTGAACGTGAAATTCCCTGACGCAGAACTTGGAGTCACTTATTCATTTGAGGTAGAAATTCCGAAAGAGTACAAGAATGTATATGCCACCAATCTATTGCGACGCAGCATAATGCGCGACTATGAGTGGATAAACTATGAAGGAACCATCATAACCGACTTTGACGGAATATACAGCAATGTCACCCTGCAGAAGGCAAAAGATTTCCCAATATGGAGAGTCGTAGATCCGTTTGCAGACTATTGGGAAGAAGTTTATGGAGGAGATATTGACTATTCCGTAGTAGCACAATACATTACTTTTACCATCAATGAAGATGGAAGTGTAAAGTTTGACACCTATATAAATGATGCCTACGATGAAACTTCATTTATCTATGCTTTTTGGCCTCTCGACCTCAATGCCAATCTTACAGAAGAAGCAGCTATGAGCCAGTTAATAGATGACCAAACTGTAGAGCTTAATCCTTATTATTATGTTCCTCAAGTAGGAGGATGGGGTACATTCCCTGTCACAATTACCATTGATGAAGATGGAGTTTCATTTACTGATAAATAAGAAAATGCACAATCTCCAACTTATATAGACAAAAAATATGCATAACTTGCATAGAGAGGAATAATCCTATATAAGTAAAACATCATGGAGGCATATCTTAACTCGCAGCTGAGTTTGGATATGCCTCCTTTTCAATGCAGACACAGAACTTCAAATACAGATGCAAAACAGGAACATGTCAAAGGACAAAAACTTTTTCCAGACTTTGTCACTCAAAAAACAGAACTTGTGCATTGTAAAAACGTAAGCAGTGCGTTGATTTCTTAAATCAGCACTGCTGTTTGTAAAAACCACACTGCTGTTTTTATAATCTACACTGCTGTTTTTACAAACAGCAGTGTAGATTATAAAAAATAGTACAGTAAAAATGATTATTTGCAGCAGTCTCAGCATCTCTGCAGCGCAGCGTTTTTTTTATCGAACATACGCAAGACCATAATTATTGAACCTTACAAAAAATCAAATATCTCTGTATCGCACATTTTTCCAGATGCATCAAATGTATCTGACAAAAAAAACATAAATTTGCATCAAAAAGCTAACAGTATCATAAAAAGAGTGCTATTACTTATAGCAAATTGGCAGGTCCATACAAAAACTACAGTCAATTTTACCTAATAAATAAAATATACGAATCATGAAACCAATTATTACCCATATCATAATTTTGTTTTTCCTCTTGCACCAACAGACAATAAATGCGCAAGACAACCCAACGATTCACCCGTTCGACGGGTTAGGCACACTACGCAACGCTTCAGACAACGGACTATGGGCTGTCGGTGCTGTCAGTTCAGGGGAAGAGACAAGTAACGGCAGTCTGGTACAGCTTATGGATTTAAGCACAGGACAAATAATTACGCTTCCATTGGCAGAAGAACAACGAGGCTACAGCGGAAGCACTTTCGATGTCAGCAATGACGGAACCATAGTTGCCGGCAGCTTCAACGGGTATGCAGCATACTACAAAGACAGCCGATGGCATACGCTACCAGTTCCGGAAGGATATGAGGCCTACAAGGGTGTAGTAGAATATATGTCTGCTGACGGACGATGGATGATAGGCTATCTGTTCAACAGCACATGGGATACCATCAGCTTATTATGGAAAGATGGTGAAATCGCCCATCTGGCAAACCTTCCCGAGAACAAAAACATAAAATATTTCAGGATATCAGGAGATGGGCACAAGATATTCCTGAACAACGGAGGAAGCTTCTGCATTTATGACACGGAAAACGAGTCGTATGAGACTGTAGCATACAGGTTAGGCTCCAACGACATGTCGATAAGCAACAACGGCCGCTATGTGGCAGGCTTCAGAGAGCAGACAGAATACAATGGCGGGGAATGGCCCTCAGCAGAATATACAGTAAGCTATCTTTATGACACGGAAACAAAGGAATACAAAGTTTTTGATGATATTGAAGACCGTGACATATCTGCTGTAGCTGTAGACAATGACGGCACCATGTACGGAACATCACCGATGTATCCCCCTATGAGAACATTATACGTATACTCTGAAAACGGGTGGATTGACCTTGAGACAATACTCAGCCAAGAATATGGAATGTCTTTCACGTCAGAAACGGGTTTCGATTATACCGGCACCCCGATGTCTGTCAGTGATGACGGTCGCACTTTAGCTGCATTTTCTCTAATAGGCAGTGCATGCTATTCTCTGACACTGCCGAAACCATTCAAGGAGGTGGCAAACGGCATTAACCTTTTGTCAGCATATAGCATCACACCGGAAGAAGGAAGTGATGTGGCACGTATGAGCAGTGTCTATATCACATTCAACCGCAAAGTTTCAGTAGTGCCGGACGCGCAGGCATCCGTATATAAAGATGGTGAGATGGTCACATCCACGCTGAGCATCATGCCGACAGAAGGCAGCAACAAAAAGATACGACTGGCTTTTGGCCGGAACGCATATCTTGAGCCGGAACATGTACATACGCTGACAATCCCTGCAGGTACATTCACTACAGAAAGCAAGAAGGTGGAAAGTCCGGAAATCAATATCAAGTATATGGGACGCGCCTATGAACCAGTGAAAATGACAGAGGCACTACCTGCCGACGGTTCTTCCGTAGCGGAACTGGGCTATTATAATGTGATGATGGTCCAATTCGATGCCTCTCTCAGTGTGAAGGAAGGAGCACAAGGCGAACTGTACAGGGAAGGAGTAGACGAGCCGATTGCAAAGATGAACCTGATTGCATCCGGCAAACAGCTTTATGCCTATCCAGCCACCACACAGAAGCTGATGCGTGGAAGTGAATATACAATAAAGATTCCGTCCGGTTCTGTAACAGATGTAATGGGCTATTGTGCCAACGAAGCTATCGAAATAAAGTATTCCGGCGCATTCGTCATCGAGACTCCTGACAACAGTTCCGAATATATATTCTTCGATGATTTCTCGAATCCGAACAATTCACTGAACAATTTCCTTCTGTATGACGGCGACCAACAAGTTCCTACATCCGAGATGCAGAGCTTTGGCTTTACCAGCGGAAACACTCCATGGAACTTCACCATACATGACGACGGAGCATACAACTATTGTGCGGCATCCCATTCGCTCTATATGCCTTCCGGCAGTTCAGACGACTGGATGGTGGTGCCTCAACAATATATCGCAAACGAATACTATTATCTGACATTCAAATCGCAATCATATCGCACAGGATGCACAGACCGACTCAAAATATACGTATGGGAGCATGATGAATACCTTTCTTCACTTTCTTCTTCCATAGCAGACGCCATAAGAAAAGAAGGAAAGCTTATCTACAACGAAGTGGAACAACCGGGCAAGTCGGAAGAGGACTTGGCAGGCGACTGGACTACACACAGCATCTCGCTTGCTGAGTTTGAAGGTAAACATGTTTATGTGGCATTCGTAAATGAAAATGAAGCGCAAAGCATGGTGTTTGTCGATGACATCGGTATCATGTATAAGGGCAATATCCTTGCCACCAACCGTACAGCCGAAATAGCTGTAGCACAAGAGGATATGGAGATAAGCGGCAATGTAAAGATTACCAGCGACAAAGCATTTGAAAAGATAACCGTAAGTTATCTGTCGCATGACAAGACTGCAGGTGATACTCTCGACATTGATGTCGACCTATCAGTCTCAAACAGTTACGACTTCACATTCTCCAAACGTCTTCCTCTCTCCATCGGCAGACAAACCGGATATGATATCGTTGTGACAGCTGACAATGAGGTGCAAACCATCACCTCATACGTAAAGAACGTGGCATTCATTCCTAAAAAACGGATTGTGATAGAGGAAGGTACAGGTTCATGGTGCGGAAACTGTCCTCTCGGCACACTTGCCATTGAATATTTGGAAAAGATGTTTCCGGAGGAAGTAATTCCTGTATGCATCCACAATGGAGACGTATATGCATTCGATGACTACAATTCATTCTTAGGTTTCTCAGCATATCCAACAGGAAAAGTAAACCGTCTTGACGGCTATCTATCCCCGATGGAAAGTGACGACAACGGTAAATTCGCCTTCATGTCGGAGACAGGAGACCAGACTTTTGCCGATATCTTCGTTAAAGAGCTGGAAATTCTTACTGAAGCAGAAATCAATGCCGGACAACCGGAGTATAATGACATGACCGGACAAGTAAGCATTCCGGTGACAACACGTTTTGCCATTGACATCGATAATGCCGCATACAACATTCTGACAGTCATACTTGAAGACAGCCTGTATGGAGTACAAAGCAACTATTTCAGCAACTTATCCGATCCAAATCTTGGTGAATGGCGTGCAGGCGGAGAGTATGGTTCGTCTTATGTGAGATATGCCTACAAAGATGTGGCACGTGCATGTGCAGGACTCTCTTTCTACGGACAGAGCGGCTTCATACCTAATGAAATCAAGAGCAACACAGATATCAAAAACACAATAGTGTTCAGCCTACCGTCATCTGTCAACAACCGTAAGAACGTAAAATTCGTGTGTATGCTGATTGAATCGGCAACCGGAAAAGTTATCAATGCGGACAGGGTGTCGCTCTACGAGAAGCAGGATGACATAACCAACAATATCGGGCAAACGGTGCATACACCACAGCCAACAGACCACACCATCACAGTCAACAGTGGAAGTATATTGGTAGGAGGCACAACAAACGGTGTGAACGTCTACAACATGCAAGGCATGAAGGTAGAGAACAGAAACCTCAGCCGAGGTATATACGTTATAGACACAAACGGTCAGCGAAACAAAATATCTATTAAGTAATCAATTCAAACAATAGGGCTGCCGGGACTGCCGGTTATGGCATGTCCTGTCGCAGCCTCACACTCTTTTCATAACCTTTTTATCAAATTATTCAATTAACTCTTATGGAGATTTTCAGAAAAAGCATTGTAGCTGCAATCTGCATACTCACGGCAGGAAGCATTGCTGCGCAAGAGAGAAAGGCAAGTTTCGACAAAGAATGGCGGTTCTACCGAGGCTGTGCGGCAAATGCCGAGACAACGGACTTCAATGACAGCCAATGGCAAGAAGTGACTGTGCCACACGACTGGAGCATAGAGCCACTTCCTGAACAGCGTGACGGTGTGAGAGTTGGTCCGTTCTCACGTTCAAGCATCGGACGTTGGGATACGGGACAGACAGAAGGCGGTGAAGGCTGGTACAGAAAAACATTTCGTCTGGGTGACGAATACAGCGGCAAAAACATACAATTGCTGTTCGATGGAGCCTACAACCAGTCGGAAGTGTGGGTGAACGGTGTCAAAGCCGCTTACAACGTATACGGATATATGCCTTTCAAGATTGACCTTTCAAAGTATTGCAAAACCGACGGAAGCGAAAATGTGATAGCAGTGAAAGTAATAAATGAAGGATTGAACAGCCGTTGGTATGCCGGTTCGGGAATATACCGCCATGTATGGCTTGAAACGACAAGTCGCATACATCTTGACGAATGGGACACATTCGTCGATGCGTCTCGCCTCAATGGCAAACATGCTGACATCAAACTGTCCGCCATCGTCCACAACGAGGGCAAACAAGCAACCTCAGGAGATGTTTACGTAAAGATTATTGATCCCTACGGTAAAGAAGTGGCATCGGAAAAAGCTCCTTTCGCCGTATCTGCCGGAAAAGGAACAGAAGTGGCAATGGACATCAGCGTAAAAAATGCCAGACTATGGTCTGTAGATAATCCGCAACGCTATAAAGCGGAATTCCATGTCGTAAGCAACGGTCATACAGATGACAGGCTGACCATACCTTTTGGAATAAGAACCATAGAATTTACTGCAGAGAAGGGATTCCTGCTCAACGGGAAAACACTTGAACTGAAAGGCGGCTGTCTGCACCACGACAACGGTATGCTCGGAGCAGCAGCTATCGACCGCGCAGAAGTCCGCAAAGTGGAATTGCTGAAACAGAACGGATTCAATGCTGTTCGTTGTTCTCATAATCTGCCTGCAGAAGCGTTCCTCCACGCATGTGACAGTCTCGGTATGCTCGTCATAGATGAAGTATTCGACCAATGGGAAGAACCTAAACGCAATGAGGACTATCACCGTTTCTTCAAGCAGTACAGCGACCGTGACATGGCACTGATGGTGCGCCGCGACAGAAACCACCCTTCAATCATCATGTGGAGTATCGGCAACGAAATCGCACAGCGTGCAGACGATCCTCACGGCATGGAGATAGCAGAACGGCTCAACGGAGTAATACGCAAGTATGACACTACACGTCCTTCTACAATGGGTGTCAACTCGTTCTGGGACCGTCGTCAGTTCACTTGGGAAAAAGACTCATGGCGCGCATTCCATCATCTTGGCGTAGCAGGATACAACTATGAATGGAGACAGTGGGAAAAAGACCATGAGGCTTATCCGCAACGCGTGATGTACCAAAGCGAATCATATCCGCAAGATATTGCCCTCTGCTGGAATCTGGTGGAAAAACACCCTTATATTATAGGTGATTTCGTATGGACAGCATTCGACTATGTCGGTGAAGCCGGGCTTGCCCACACTCTTGAACTGGCAGAAGGCGAGCATTCGCCACAGTTTATGGACTGGCCATGGTATAACGCATGGTGCGGTGATATAGACCTTTGTGGCAACAAAAAGCCACAGTCCTACTTCCGTGATGTTGTATGGAGAGAGAGCATGATAGCTATGGCTGTGCGTCCTCCTGTAGCTGAAGGCAAGAAGGAACATGTGAATGGCTGGGCATGGCCGCTCGAAGAGAACCACTGGAACTGGCAGGGATACGAAGGCAAAGAAATGAAGGTGAAGGTATACAGCCGTGCACCGCAAGTGCGCCTTTTCCTCAACGCCAAATTAATTGGCGAAGAGAACGTGAACAAGGATACTTATACGGCGACATTCAACGTAAAGTATGAACCGGGAACATTGATGGCACAGAATATCGGAAGCAGAAAAGAAGCTGCATCTGTCGAGTTCATTACCACAGACCAACCGGCACGCATTGTTCTCCATGCTGACAGGGAATCCATATCTTCATCCCACAATGACCTGTCGTATATAAACATTTCGGTGGTTGACAAGAACGGAAACATCGTTCCTACGGCTTCTGTTCCGCTGACCATCGAAGCTAAGGGCATGAAAGCCAAAGTCATTGGCGGCAACGCTCATTACTCCGACATGAAGAGTTTCCGTTCACTCCGTCCGGTAACATTCCGCGGACAAGCTATCGCCATTGTACAGCCACAAGACGAGAGCGGTACACTGTCACTTACTGTCAGCGGAAAAGGAGTAGAGGCTGCAAGCTTGAATATCAACATAAAATAGCCGTAATCCGTTATATGACAGAAAAAGAAAAGGCTCAATCAGGTATGCTATATGATGCAAACTATGATCAGGCACTTATCGCAGAACGTAATGAATGCAATGCCAAATGCTTCAGAATAAACAGCCTCTCTCCGGACCATACGGAGGAGCTAACCCAGTTATTCCGTTCCTTATTAGGAAGTACAAAGAAGGCATTTACTATCATGCAACCGTTTCATTGTGACTATGGATACAATATAGAGATTGGAGAAAATTTCTTTGCCAACTATAATTGTGTAATCCTTGACGGTGCAAAGGTTACATTTGGCGACAATGTATTCATTGCGCCGAACTGTTCGTTCTATACTGCCGGACATCCGATAGATGTGCTCCAACGCAATCAAGGGCTTGAATATGCCCTTCCCATCAAAATCGGAAACAACGTATGGATTGGAGGGAATGTAACAGTACTTCCGGGAGTGACAATAGGCGACAACACCGTCATTGGTGCCGGAAGCCTGGTTAATAAGGATATTCCATCCAATGTGGTTGCAGCAGGCAATCCATGTCGCGTGATAAGGGAAATCACAGAAAACAATCAGGATTGAACCTGATGCCAACATGTTTTTTCCTGAGGAACAGCTACAAGCAATGACTGATTGAATCAGCCAAACGATTCAAGTAAAAGCTTTTTTCGGCATATTCTTTCGATAGCCAGAAAAGAAAATGACATAATTACAGACAGGCTCCTTCACCGTAAGTGATGAAGGAGCCTGTCTGTAATTATGTATATGCACTGATTATCATTCCGCCCTATAATACCGTCAGCACGCGAATATACCGTTTTTCTTCGTACAGTCCTTTAGAACTCTATGCTTAACCCTCCGGTAAATGTAGCTTTCGGCATTGGAAATCCTAAATATGTCTCATAACGTTGGGCTAAAAGGTTCTCTCCTCTGACGAAAAAACGTAGTTCCGGCATGATACGATAGGAGGCTGTGAGATTAAGCAAGATATAATCTTCTTTATGTTCATTCGTGCCTGTCGATGTATACATGCCTCCTATATATTGAATACCCGCCACTGCTGCAAACCGTCGGCAAGAATAGTCCGCACCAACAAAAGCCTTATGTTCAGGGGCACATACCACAGGGTTATCCATGTGCAGGAAACTGTAATTCACATCCAGTTTCCAACTGGCATTCATATTATATGCCGCAGCCAGCTCAACACCCCAGTTTTCCACTTCTCCGGTATTGACATTCAACATACTTCCACCTACCATCTCCGTAGAAATAAGGTTATCACCTTTCAAATAAAAGATATTGGCATTGAGTTTCAAAGCATTTCCAAGCAGACGCTGCGAATACCCCAATTCATAATTCATCACACGCTCAGGAGAAAGCTCAGGATTTGCGGGACGGAACATATAAAGTTCGCGCAAGGTCGGATTACGGAATCCCTTGCTCACCATTGCCTTCAGCTCCGCTTCACCGGGAAGATGAAATGCCACTCCTCCTTGAGGTACAAACTCCGTACCTACACGCGAATGATGATCCACGCGCATACCGGCATCAAAAGAGAACCACTCCGAAATATTCTGTCGGAAATCCACATAACCGGCAAATTCATCATCTTCTTTATCAGCAAGAGCACGGTGCTCTCCGGTTGCAATCACACGGTTCCATGCCTCGCCACCAAAATGCTGCCAGTCAACCCCTACAGTAGTGCGATTGCCGGAAAACAGCATTGCGCTCTGATAAAGGCTGACTCCAGCCATCAGGTCATTATGGAGATAAAGTTGCGTCTGCGGAACACCTCCCGGATGATAACCATCATTAATGTGGTGATGGCCCCAACTGTAAAAAGCACTCAACGCGCCGGAAGTCTTTCCATAATCATTGGTCAAAGCCAAAGATGCCATGCCACGCGTAATCTTAGAGTCATTGTCTATATAAGGATTCGACTCCTCTCCCGGGTTGGATGCCTCAAAGTATGTCACATTCGCATTTCCGTGCAATGCCCATCGGTCAGAAATATCATAACCGAGTTTGACAAATCCGGTAGTTTGTTCGAAATCAGAATTTTCACGATGCCCGTCTGTCGTACCATAGCTCAGCCCAACCACACTGGAAAAACGTCCGTGGCGTACACGGTTCAATAATTCACCCTGTACTGTGCCGTAGCTTCCGGCAGAAGCATTGACAGAAGTGCGCATACCATCAGTCTGCATCTTACGGGTAACAAGGTTCAGCACTCCTCCCATCGCATTCGATCCATACAGCACTGATGCAGGACCTCTCAAGACCTCTACCCTTTCAGCTGTCATTGTCTGATAAGCATCCGGTATGGGATGCCCCATAAGTCCAGCATACTGAGGCAACCCGTCGACCAGCACAAGAAAGTCTGCTCCGCTGCCTATTCCACGCACTTTTATACTTCCTGCCGCCCCTGTAGAGACACCATATCCCATAATGTTGCGACTTGTAATGAATAATCCGGGCACTCTTTCTGTAACCGTCGGCAATACTGAGGGACGGAAATTTTCTTCCAGCACATCATGACCTATGGTTGTGATAGTCATGGGCAGATGCCGTATATCCGTTTCATTCCTTGTACCTGTGACCACCACATTATCGGTGGTCACGCTACGCAATGTGTCCGTTTCGTAAGCATACACAGGGAGCACTCCTGACACAAGGAATGCGAAAGAAAAAAGTATATTCATTGTTTTATACGAGAAATAGAAAATTCGTTTCAGTTATCAATATTGACCAGTTCATACTCCTGTGTACCGATTCCCAGTTTCTCTGCATGTTCGAGAGTATGGATGCCGTGACGACTTTCCATACGTTCTATCAAATGTATCTTTCCTTCATCATCGGAAGAATAGACAAGGTCTACACATGCTTTGTCAAGCGCGACAGGGTCAAGCGAAGCCAATATACCAATATTCTTCATCTGCGGAGCATGTGGATGGGCATCACAGTCGCAGTCAACCGACAGATTGTTAGCGACATTGATATATATGATATTTTCTCCACAATGTCCGATGACAGCCTTTGCCGCCTCAGCCATCGACTCAAGAAAATCATCCTGCTGCGGAAGTTGCCCCCACATAGCTTTCACATCGCGGGTCTTGCCTGCTGTGTGAATCCATGCCTTGCCTTCAGAAGAGGCGATGCCTATCGAGATGTTCTTTATCGCACCTCCGAAACCGCCCATTGCATGTCCTTTGAAATGAGACAATACAACCGTAAAATCGTAGTCAAGAAAATGCTTGCCTACATAATCTTGCTCGATATGCTTCCAGCCTTCACCTACAGGCAATGCCACATCACCGTCTGCATCCATGATATCAACCGCTGCAATACGTGAGAACCCGTGTTCTTCAGCCGCCTTCACATGATCTTCCGTCTTTGAACGTCTGCCGCTATATGCTGTGTTACACTCCACAATAGTTCCGTTCACATCCTTCACAAGCGGTTCAATCAAATCAGGGTTGAGAAAATTGTGTCCTCCCGGCTCACCTGTGCTGATTTTCACAGCCACTTTCTTTCCTTCTGCCTTCCTGCCAAGAGCATTATATATACACATAAGAGCATCAGAGGATATTTCTTGAGTAAAATAGACCTTCGGCTTTGATACACCTGCCTCAATCTCCTGCTGTTCTGTTTTTTCATTTCCGTTTCCGGTACAAGCACTGTTCACAGCAATCACCGCCACAGGCATGATCAACAGCGTAAGGATAAATAAGAAATTCTTTTTCATATAGTTCCGTCGTATTATTGGTTTATTAAATCTTCATCATAGATACATTTATGATGGCACAAAGATATAGTTAATAATTAAAAATACAATAACACCGATTACGGATTAAATAACCTTTTTTACGGTTTGACCTATCTGCATGTTCAAAATGGATGTGAACACAAATGGCGGCAAAGAACAGGTCGGGAAGCCTTTGCCGGAGAAACGGGCATTATCATGTGTATGACATTTGCAACAACCTAATTTTCAAACACGAGTCTGACATTAACGACAGACAACCGAGCAAGTTGCATACAACATGACAGAACAATGCATAAACCAGAACAAATCTGAGTATTATGAACAATATTGTTTTTGAATATATAAAAAAGAGGTTACAAGATGTTTTTTCAGAAATATCGTTTAACTTAACATTATATCCTTATACTTATCCAACATATCATCTTATAACCTCATATTTTATTCAAAATCTATTTAAACGAGTTGTATTAATGCGTGAGGCACCGCTACATTCCACCTTAATGTCATCTGTTGTGCCGGCAATGGAAAAGACAGAAGCTCCGCTGTTGGTCGCACGAATCATCTTGCAGTCTACATCCAGGACTAATGCCGGTGCACCGGAACTGCCAATAACCATCTCACCACCGGTAAAACCAAGATTCAGCTTTCCGGCACCGGAGACGTTCATCTCTGCCTTTTCCGCAGCAGCTTTCATTTTTACCACAGAAGCACCACTCACCGTAGACTTGACATTGCGGGCTTTCAAATCCAGATAAAACTTCGATGCACCGGTGCAATTGAACGAAAAATCATTCATAGTCTCTATGGATTTGACATCAGAGACTGACGCGCCGGTACAAGAGGCGGAAACAGTACCTTTACTTTTCACATGACCTACATTCATGACTGACGCGCCTGACACGGAAGACTTGAAAGCGTGGCAAGCCACATCTCCAAGCTGCACTTTGGAAGCACCGTATACCTGTACACTGAAATCATCCTGTACACTGATATTACCGGTTCTAAAGACCGCAACTCCCGTACATTTCAAATCTGTGAGTACAGGACTCGTCACTTCTACACATGCGTCCAATGAATCTTCATGGCAAAAGCTACTTCTTTTATCATTCTGAAGCTTAAGCACCAATGTATTGCCATCTACACTCAATTCCAAACGCTCGGCATACTTTTCTTCTACTCTCACTCTGACACTATACTGATTGCCTTGTGTATATTTGACATACAAAGTGGAAACACTGATTGCCGTAAAGTCCTTTGCATCAAATGTCCACTCCACTTTGCGCGCATTTATTGCGAGTGTGCTGAATACCACACATGCCAGTGATAAGATTGTCCTCATACTTGTCTGTTATTTTTGTTATTTCTTTTTATACTTGATGATAATTGTCACCACATTATTACGCTTATCTACTGTCACATAATTAAGTGAATAGATACGTATCGCATTGTCATTCTCCTGAGTAATAGTTACAGTCGTCGTCTCACCATCCGTCTGTGTCACCACGCTGCCGTTCTTTTTCTCTTCTTCAAAAGCAGTGTTTATGGCAGACCATCCATGAAAGCTGTTCAACTTCAACACCTTCACTACCTTGCTTACTTTATGTGTCTTCGGATCCCGCTCCACAACAGAAGTGAATGTAGAAGACCCAACTGTCAAAAAATTATCTACAGCCTCATCTATTCTGTTCTGTGCAGCACACTCCAAGACAATGCCCCAAAACATAAGTGTCAATACAGTCCATAGTTTCATATCATATTTTTTTTATTTTTACTATTCTTATGCCACTGAAGGCTGAACGACTCCACATGGCTGAAGCAGAACTCACCTCCATACATCCGCTTTGTTCATTCTTCCAATAAGCGTCTGATCCGCTCCCGCTCCGCTTCATCTGCAATTCCCTTAAGCACAGTCTGTTCCGCAGTCTTGATTCTCTCACTGGTGTTCATCACTCCTTTCTCTATTTCGTCCGCATGGGCAAGCACGGTCTCTATATCCGACCGTATCTCCTTCAAGTTGTCAATGCGTACACCGTTCACAACCATATAGCTTCCGCCATACAATAGGGAGAATTGCTGTTCTTTATACCAGTCGGACACAAAATAAGCTCCAAACGCGATACTGATTGATGCAGCCACTGCTATCGCCCATCTTTTTAGATTTCGGACACGCAGGACGGGGCTTTCGGCATGTGTACATAACAAACCTGCATTATCACATGCCAACATATTATCATGTCCACACTCCATTGCAGCCAAATCAACAAAGAAGTCTTTATATGCCAAAAGTGAGTCCGGGATGTCCTCATGAGCGAAAAAATCATACAGCAAACGCTCCTCTTCCAATGAAGTGTCACCGTCCATAAACTGATCGACCAGTTTTTCGATCTCTGATATTGAATATTTACTGTCCATTATTCACATTACTTTTTTTCTTTCCTCATATTCACATATCTGTCTCTCACCGCCATTCTTGCCCTGCTCAACACTTTTCGTACAGCCACCTCAGTACTGCAGGTAAGTTCTGCAATCTGCGCCATATCCATTCCTTCTATATGACGGAGCCTGAGTACTGTCTGCTGCAATCCGGGCAAAGTGTTCACCACAGCCATTATCCGTCCAATCCGTTCATCTTCTTCCGAAGAATGCGCCATGTCGTGAATATCCACCCCTTCCATATTACAATCAGGATGTCTGCCACGCAGATGGTCAATACTCAAATTGCGTACAATGACAAAAGCAAGAGTTGCCAGCGGGGTATGCATATCTGCATGCATCTGCCAAAGTTTCAGTAGTGCATCTTGCACCACATCTTCAGCATCTTCTTCATTGCCAAGAATACTCACAGCCTTAGCAATCAGTCTGCCACGCAGTTGTCCGACTTCTTTTCTATATTCTTTTTCTGTCATTATAAACGCTTGAACGGTCTCTCTATTTATATAGACGAAAAGAATACGATTTTGTGACTGACTTTGCCTCTTTTTTTTTCAACAGAACAACTACGGAGTCGATAATAGAGTGTTCCGGAAGCCAACAATACCTATATATAAATGTTTACCCAAGCACAACCGGAAAACCTGTATTTACAGGTTCAAAAAGGCATAAAACATGCCTGTTCAAATGTTAAAATTCAACTTTGCCAGAATCGCATATTTTCGAACAATATCGAACTTTCATCAGAAATGCCGCGTATATTCAATTTCCTCAAAAAGTACTCATTTTGTGAAATATTGTTTCTTTTTCAAGAAACTTATTTACATATTTTATAATAAAAATCTACAAAATAGAGATAAACAAGCCGTTCAGTCGATATCTCCATCACTGTAAAAAATTTAAAACAGTGTGCTGAAAAAAATTTTTCAGCGCACTGAAAATTTTTTTTCAGTGCGAAACAATAAAAAAAGCAGTGTTTTTGAGGTATAAAAACACGGTCTTCCCGAAAATGTTAACAAATATATAATTCTCTATTTACAAAAAAAAACAGACAAGAATCAAACAGACAGAATCCGAGTAGCATGTCTTTGTGCATAAATTCATCAATATATTAATAATCAGACACTTATAGAACAAAACAAAAATTCTCATTTTAAGCATAAAATCAGTACCCGTTTCTCAAAAATGTATATCACTAAATTACAATTAGTTACACCAAATCAATTGATACATATCAACTTTACCAAAAGTAAATAAATGTTTCAAATGTTAAATTGGCATTTGCTCGCAAAAAAGTAAAAAAGACCATAGCATCCACGCAAATATAGAGACATCCAACATGCACATTCCTAAATTCATGTCAATAACCTTGAATAATATTTCCTGTATATACTAACTTCCATAACAATTCAAAAAAAACGAAACAAAATTCTGATGTGATACCGTTTTTTATGGTTTAATGTGTAACTTTGTCCCATATAGGCATAATTTATGTCTGCAAGCAACAACTTACAGACATTTGAACACTTTAATGAATAACTTATGAAAATAGCATTGATTGGTTATGGCAAGATGGGAAAGATGATAGAACAGATTGCCATAGAACGCGGGCATGAAATTGTCAGTATCATAGATATAAACAATCAGGAAGATTTTGATTCTGAAGCATTCAAAAGTGCAGATGTGGCAATAGAGTTCACTGCTCCCCATGTAGCATACGGCAACTACCTGAAAGCGTGGAAAGCAGGAGTAAAAGTAGTGTCGGGAAGCACGGGATGGCTTGAAGAACATGGTGAAGATGTACGTAGGGCATGTACGGAAGAGGGAAAGACCCTGTTCTGGGCATCCAACTTCAGCATCGGAGTGGCAGTATTTTCCGCTGTCAACAAGTATCTGGCCAATATCATGAACCGTTTCCCTTCATACGACGTGAAGATGGTAGAAACCCACCACATCCACAAGCTCGATGCTCCAAGCGGTACGGCAATCACTCTTGCAGAAGGAATCTTGTCGGAAATAGAACGTAAAAAGTCATGGACCAAAGGTACTCTGATTGCCCCCGACGGAACTCTTTCCGGAACAGAGGAGTGTGCTGCTGATGAATTGCCAATCAGTTCTATACGTCGTGACGAGGTACCGGGAATCCACAGTATCATTTATAACAGCGAAGCAGACTGCATCACCATCACACACGACGCACACAGCCGCAAGGGCTTTGCTCTCGGTGCGGTACTTGCCGCTGAATATACAGCAGCACATCAAGGTCTCCTGTCCACAGACGACTTGTTCAAGTTCTGAATCTATATCAACTATTAAAACATTACATAGAAATGAGTTCTTATCATAAAAAAAACATAGAAGAGAAGCCGCGTCCAAAATGGCTCTCATGGACATACTTCATCGTTGTCACCGTGTTGTATCTGCTGTTCTTATATTGGGTAGAAAGCTGGTGGGGACTTATCGTGGTTCCGTTCATTTTTGATGTGTATATCACAAAAAAAATACGATGGACATGGTGGAAGGAGCTTGAAAACCCTATATCAAAGACACTGATGAGCTGGGTGGATGCCATTGTATTCGCTCTTGTCGCCGTATACTTTGTCAACAATTTCTTCTTTCAGAACTACCAGATACCCTCTTCTTCTCTGGAGAAATCCTTGCTTACCGGCGACTATCTTCTGGTTTCAAAGCTGAGCTACGGACCGCGCATACCGCAGACACCACTGACTATGCCGCTTACACAACATACACTGCCGGTACTTAACTGCAAGTCATACAGCGAATGGCCGCATTGGCAGTATCGTCGTGTAAAAGGGCTGGGCAAGGTTGAATATGGCGACATTGTAGTTTTCAACTATCCGGCAGGTGACACTGTAGCGGTGAACTGGCCTAACGACTTCTACGACTTATGCTACTCCATCGGATATCAGATGGTTACGGAGCAGGGATATGCGATACCGAACAGAGACTCTTTGTCCACAGAGCAACAGATGGAACTGTTTGAGCAACTGTATGCCTACGGAAAGCAATATGTAAAAGCCAATGCCAATGAATATGGTGAAATAACAAGCCGGCCTGTAGACAGACGCGAGAACTATGTAAAGCGTTGTGTAGGTCTGCCGGGACAAACATTTCAAATAAAAGACAAGGTCATATATGTGGACGGAAAACCTCAGAAACAGCCGAAAGAGGTACAGTTCAATTACCGTGTCTACACTAAAGACAGACAAGTGCTGAGCGATGAGCTGTGCAATGAGCTTGGAATCAGCGATGAAGACCGTTCACGAATCTTTGACTATGTAAACGGAATGCCGCTCACTCACTCTGCCCTCAAGGCTCTCGAAGCGGACAAGGCTCTTGTTGACAGTATTGTAGAGATAAAGGACGGATTTTATGGCAATCTCTATCCTCTTGACCATTATTATGGCTGGACACGCGACAACTACGGCCCATTGTGGATTCCTGCCAAAGGAGAGACATTAGAGTTGACAATGGACAACATCGCCATTTACGAACGTCCTATCAGAGTATACGAAAACAATGAACTTGAAGTGAAAGACGGCAAAATATTCATCAATGGCCAAGAGGCTCATTCATACACATTCAAGATGGATTATTATTGGATGATGGGTGACAACCGTCATAATTCCGCCGACTCACGCTACTGGGGCTTTGTTCCGGAGGATCATGTGGTGGGCAAACCGCTTTTTGTATGGCTGTCAATCAGTCCTGACTCCAATCCGTCAAGCCGCATACGTTGGAACAGATTGTTCAAATGGGTCGCAGACATTAAATGAAAAAGATGGATATATATTTATCTTCCGCATATCTTCCTCCGGTACAGTATTTCACAAAACTTGCTTCCGGAGGAAGATGCTTTGTTGAACAGTACGAGAACTATGTGAAGCAGACGTACAGGACACGGTGCGTCATTGATTCGCCTAACGGTATGCTTGCTCTTACCATACCGGTAGAAAAATTCGATACAGCAAAGTGTCTGATGAAGGATGTGCGCATAAGCGAACATGACAACTGGCGGCACAGACATTGGCAGGCACTGACCTCCAGCTACTTCAATTCACCTTTTTTTGAATTTTATCAAGACGACTTCCACCCTTTTTATGAGAAGCACTGGGATTTCCTGTTCGACTTCAATGAAGCCCTCGTGGAAAAATGCTGCGAACTAATCGATATCAGCCCCTCTATCCAACGCACAGAGGGTTATTTATCCGCCGACAGCATGTCTGATTCTCCTGACGGTATATCTGACAATTCTGCCACAGAGGATTTTGTGACAGCACAGGACTTCAGAACGTCCTTATCTCCTAAATCGGACTGGAGGCACGACAGAGAGTTTGTGCCTAAAGAATATTATCAGGTATTTGCTCACAAGCATGGCTTTCTTCCCAATCTCAGCATTGTCGACCTGTTATTCAATATGGGACCGGAAAGCATCATTGTGCTGAATGACAGCATATCGGAAGGAATATGCAGCAAATAAGCATAAGAAAAAGAATCCGAATACAATCTTGACACATTTGAAATGTGATTGAAAACGGGAGTACCCCTCAAAACTTCAGAAGAACAAACTGGCCCCGTTAGCACAGTTGCATCAACAGCCTAAAAAAGAGCCATATCATTGCCTCATGACAGAGAGTATGATATGGCTCCTTTATGTGTTATTCAGGGTCAATCCTCCAAATCCCTGGAGCGTCCTTTCTTTGTAAGTTCCAAACCTTCGTCTGAAATCTTTATCAGCCGATGTTTGTACAAATCACCGACAGCACGCTTGAATGTCTTTTTACTTACCTGAAATTTGGCATAAATGTCTTCTGCAGGAGTCTTGTCGTGGAACGGAATAAATCCGGAATCCACAGACAGCATATAGTTCAGCAGCCTTTCAGAGAAACCCTCTACCAGCTCTTTGCCATGCGGCTGGAGTGTGAGATCAATCTTTCCGTCTTCCCTTACCTGTTTGATATAGGCAGACAATCTGTCTCCGGCATGTATGTCACTGAATACTTCATTTCCATATATCAAACCGCCGAAACGTCCTTCTACTATAGCCTTGAAGCCAAGATCTGTTTTTTGCTGTACGAGTATTTCAACACATTCTCCCTGTTCATACGGAGGAATCTCCTTAGAAAGGAACTTTTCCACTTTTGCCGAAGCCGTGATACGGTAGGTCACAGTATCAATATAGCAATAGACAATATAACTATGTCCTTGTTGCATACGCATTTTCTGCTCACGGAATGGACAAAACAAATCCTTCATGAGCCCCCAGTCAAGATATGCCCCGAACTCATTGGTCCATTTCACTTGCAGATAGGCAAATTTACCAACCTCTACAAGTGGATGTTCTGTAGTAGCGGTAAGCCGCTCTTCACTATCGAGGTACAGAAAAACATCTACAATATCTCCTATTTTACAATTCTCCGGCACATAACGTCGGGGAAGCAATATATCACCGATTTCTCCTCCGTCAAGGTAAACACCGAAGTCTACCTCACGCAGCACTTCGAGACGGTTTCTTTTTCCTAATCTTATCTGTTGTTCCATTTTATTGTGGTTAAAGATTCTGATAATCTTTGATTTATAACATAATATTCATTTCCGGAAGACCATTTTCCGATACCCCATCTACACAGTCCGGAGTGACTCCGAGATATCTACAATCTGCCCGTCCTTAAGATGAACGGTACGGTCTGTAATAGATGCAAGCTCCTCGTCATGAGTCACAATGACAAAAGTCTGTCCCAATTTGTCACGTAAATCAAAAAACAATTGATGGAGTTCCGATTTGTTCTGTGTGTCAAGGCTTCCTGAAGGTTCATCAGCAAGGATGACCGAAGGGTTGTTCACTAAAGCCCGCGCCACAGCCACTCTTTGCTTTTCTCCTCCGGACAATTCGTTGGGTTTATGTTCCGCACGATCTGAAAGCCCCAAAAAGCCAAGCAGCTCATTAGCCCGTTTTCGCGCGTCCTTCACGGATTCTTTTGCAATCAATGCAGGAATCATGATATTCTCAAGTGCAGTAAATTCCGGAAGAAGCTGGTGAAACTGAAAAACAAATCCAATATGCGAATTGCGGAAGTGCGCCATTTCCCTCTGTCCAAGACGCGTAACATCCATATTGTCAATGACAACAGTTCCTGCATCAGCACTGTCAAGAGTACCCATAATCTGCAGTAAGGTTGTCTTGCCTGCACCGCTCGGTCCTACGATACTTACTATCTCTCCTCTGTGTATGTCAAGGTTGATATCTTTCAGTACTTGCAGCGAGCCAAAGCTTTTGGTTATACCTTTTAGATTTATCATAATTTATTATAATCAGATGATAACTTTATAGTCTTTAAGTAAAAAAGCAATCAGAGTTGCGTATTGCCGGTATTCTTCAATAAGGATCCTGAAGAATAGAGAAAACAGGAAAGAACCAACCACAACTTGTTCGTAAAGCTCTCAGACAGCCTCATCCCATTCCTTTCCGCCCGCAGCTTCTATCCCATATTGCTTATCCATTTTGACAACCATGCCGTAATACGTGAACCTTCAGAAGTAAGCTGCTTTCCGTGAGGTTCGGAGAAAGTCAGATTATCAGATGCCTCTCCGTTCTGGTCAGGGAAGACAATCATCAGACTATTATTTGAAAAATAGCTGAGGATTTGTTTAGGCAGCTGAGTGAATGATTTCTGATATGATATTGTACCCGGACGTGCAGTGACCACCACAAACAAATGGTCGAAACTGACGTCTTTGCTCAATAGCAGAAGGTCATCCCAAGAATCCAGCAGAAAATATTCCGCACGCACACTTTGATGGTGACGACGCAAATGATGACGGATGAGGTTTATCGTCTGTTCTGTTCCGTGGAAACTGATACGGCAACCTATTTCACCTGCCATGCGTGAGAGCCGCTCCACCCAGCGGTAAAAGCCGCTCTCATATTCTGCACGTTCCGGCACCGCAACAATAATACGATGTATGGTATTCACCGGAATAAGATAGTTCACAATAATAATCTGACGTGCAGTCCCTTCCACAAGCCCTTCAGCAAAACGTCCATAGAAAGAGTCTACAAGTGTTCTGCGCCGATGTAGCCCTATGATTATCTCTGATGCATTGTTTTCGCGCATCGCATGAATGACACCATTTACAAAATTGACAGCCAGACGACTCTGCGACTGCACACCCACATCTACCGCTGCGGCAATACGTTCTGCAGCAGCCAGACACTTGCGACTGTGCTCCTGTGCAACCCCGCTCATGTCGGCATCATTCACCACATTAAGACAGATAAGACCTCTGTTAAGTTTGTGGTTCCGCATCATGATGGCAGTATTTACCAACGACTCTATGTTCTGAGGCTCATTGATAGGCACCATTATCAGCTCATCATCGGTTTTTTTCTGCTTATCTTCCTCTCCGGCACCTCCTGCAGATGTCTCCTCTTCAAGTTTTATTTTACGTGCCGCCTGATCTGTTGCAATAGAGCTTATTATGCACGATATGAGAATCATCATCACCACACCGTCAAGTACGGCATTGTTCATCAGCGGCACCCCCTCCGCAACCTCAAGTTTCGTTCCCACCATAACCATCGCAAGTGCTCCCGCAGCATGTGCTTCAGTAAGTCCGAACATCATAAGCCCGTCAGTATGGGTAAAATGGAATATTTTACGTGCCGTAAGCGCGGCAATGTATTTGGAGAGCGTTCCTGCCACCACCATAATGATGACGACAAGAAGTGCTTCACTATATCCGAACAAAGGTGCCATATTGACCAACATCCCGACTCCGATAAGGAAGTAAGGGATAAACAGTGCATTACCCACAAATTCCACCCTGTTCATCAAAGGAGACGTATGAGGAATAAAACGGTTGAACACCAGTCCCGAAAGAAACGCGCCGAGTATACCTTCAAGCCCACAAACCTCTGCCATTGCAGCAGCAAAGAAGACCATTGCTATTACAAAGATGTACTGCATCACCGAATCTGAGTACTTTCTGAAAAAAGCACGTATGACAACCGGATAAAGCGCAAATATCCCGACCAAGTACAACAAGCATTTAACGGTGAAAAAAATCCAGAACCACACATCGTTGTCACCTTTATATGTTCCGGATATACCGGCAAGGATAAGCAAAGCGAAAAGTAACGCAAACATTGTCGCCGCAACCGACACTGTCACACTCTTGTTCCGGTTCACACCGTAACGTCCTATTATAGGATATGCCACAAGCGTATGAGATGCAAATATGCTTGCAAGCAGCAAGGAAGCCGGAACGCTGTAACCAAGCAGCCAGAAGCCTGCCGCAAACCCAAAAGCAAAGGGGATGACCGATGTCAGGACACCGAACACAAGTCCCTTAGTACGGTTTTGCTTCAGTCCCTGCAAATCCATTTCCAAACCGGCAAGGAACATGATATAATATATCCCCACCTTACCGAACAGTTCAAAACTGGAGTCACGTTCAAGCAAGTTACATCCATGTTCCCCGATGAGCACTCCGGCAAGAATCATTCCAATCAGATGAGGAATATGCAACTTGGTGAATATCATCGGTGCGAGAAGAATGATGCACAGCACCACAAAGAACACCCATGTGGGGTCAGTTATCGGAAGATGCAGATAAGATGCGATGAAGTCCATGAATGCGCGCCTTTGGTTAGTATGGTATTATAACACAGCCCCACCATGCGTATGCGGTTGTTACAGCTGCAATTTAGCTGCAAAAATACATAAAAATCACGTGATTTTCACATCGATAGAGTAAAAATGTCAAGGTTGGAGCAACTTATCCGTCTTTCTGTCTTTACAATCAGTTCTTGTGACAGCTATTTTTCAGACGCAACCGACAGACGCAACTAAAACCTAATGCCATTATTCACAACAGGCAAGAGGTGACCATTTGGCAACATATCAGGCAAATAAGTGGAACGACCTTTACTTTTTAAGGGGAATATCAGCGAAAAACGTAAGAATTAGTGGCTTAACTGCACAAAATGTTATAATTTTGCAGTGTTTTTAGTGCATGAATGTCATTCATGCTTAGGACAGACAATTATTTTTTAAGGTTCAATACAAAATAACAGACAAATGAAAGTAGCTATTGTAGGTGCCAGCGGTGCCGTAGGACAGGAGTTTCTCCGTGTCCTTGACGAAAGAAACTTCCCGATTGACGAATTGGTGTTGTTCGGTTCGACACGCAGCGCAGGAAAGAAGTACACATTCCGCGGAAAGGAATATGAAGTACAACTTCTCAAACATGGCGATGATTTTAAGGGGGTTGACATTGCCTTTACTTCTGCCGGAGCAGGTACATCCAAAGAGTTTGCAGAAGACATCACAAAACATGGGGCTGTCATGATCGACAACTCAAGTGCATTCCGTATGGATGAAGACGTGCCATTGGTTGTACCAGAGTGCAATGCAGAAGATGCCCTTGTACGCCCTCGCGGAATAATCGCCAACCCTAATTGCACGACAATCATGATGGTCGTTGTACTCAAGCCGATAGAGAATCTTTCACATATCAACCGCATACATATCGCCAGCTATCAGTCTGCTTCCGGTGCAGGTGCAGCAGCTATGGACGAGCTTCAACAGCAATACAAAGAACTTGTAGAAGGCAAACCTGTCACTGTCAACAAGTTCGCATATCAGCTGGCTTACAACGTCATACCTCAGATTGATGTATTCCAAGACAACGGATATACAAAAGAGGAGATGAAGATGTTCAACGAAACCAAAAAGATCATGCACAGCGATGTTCGTTGTTCCGCTATGTGTGTACGCATCTCTTCACTCCGTGCACACAGTGAAGCCGTATGGGTAGAGACCGATGAACCTATCACTGTGGAGGCTGCAAGAAAAGCCATTGCAGAAGCTGACGGTGTGACTCTTCTTGATGATCCGTCTACACTTACTTACCCTATGCCGTTGTTCACAGCCGGAAAAGACGATGTATATGTCGGTCGTCTGCGCAAGGACTTGTCAAACGACAACGGCCTTACATTCTGGCTTTCCGGCGATCAGATCAAGAAGGGAGCAGCACTTAATGCTGTCCAGATAGCAGAATACCTGATCAAAGCAGATGACAGACTGAAGAAATAAAGAATGACGTCTGCACACTGTCTGCAAGACAGAGCAATTTGACAGGAAACATCCTCTGCGGATATCAAAACAAAAAAAATGAGGCTTTAAGGTATGTCGTCATTCCATCACCTTAAAGCCTCATTTTTATCCTCTCTTCCAATCGAACACCATATTTCACAGTTCATCCGGAAAACCTCAAAGCTTTAATGCCAGCTTGTATCCAAGTCTATCTGGTAACGGTAGATACGTGCCAGTTTCACGTCGAATATAAGAGTAGAATATCCCGGTATTCCCGTCTGAGTGGAACTTCCCGTTCCGTATCCAAGATAATATGGTATGACAATTTCCCAACGGTCACCCTCAACCATGTGCATAAGTGCTGTGGCAAAACCGACAATATTCTGGCTTACACCCATAAGAGCCGGCACATCCGTAGCCTCGTTCAGCACATTCGTACTATAGCTTTTGCCAAAATTATAACCCTTCGGATATGTAGCAGAAGGTATAAGCTTTCCATAGTAGTGCACACGTACCGAATCAGTATACAAAGGCATATATGTCCCGCTGCCTGTTTCTATTTTTCTCACATAAATATAATGGTTGTTGTCACCATCCGTATTCTGCGAATCACTGAGCGTATAAGCCTTTATCTTGGTCCACTTCCCGTCAGCATTAATTTGTGCTTCCGTAGCTATAGAGTCGATATAATGCCGATTACGTTCCTGCCAGTTGTCAAATTCACCAGCCTCCTCATGTTCACTGCATGATGCAGCGAATACAAGAACAAGCATTGCCACGACGGATGTAAACAGTCTATTTAGTTTTGCCATACTATTTGGGGGATTGAGAAATAAAAGTTGAAGATTGGGCAATCCGCCAACAGCACGAGTGTCACCCGCAGATACCCTATCTTCAACTTTCAATCAGAATTAATTGCTTTTAAGCTTTTTCAAAAGACTTGTAACAGTCACGTTATCCTCAATGATTTCACGCAACTCGCTTATCTTGACACGCTTCTGCTCCATTGTGTCGCGCATACGGAGAGTAACAGTGTTGTCATTCAGACTATCATAGTCAACAGTCACACAATAAGGAGTACCTATTGCGTCCTGACGACGATAGCGTTTTCCGATAGAGTCCTTCTCGTCATACTGACAGTTGAAATGGAACTTCAGATCATCGATAATCTCACGTGCTTTCTCAGGAAGACCATCTTTCTTTACAAGAGGCATAACGGCAAGCTTCACTGGTGCAAGAGCAGCCGGCAGACGGAGGACAACACGTGTTTCGCCATTTTCAAGTTTTTCCTCGCAATAGCTGTGACACATAATACTGAGGAACATACGGTCTACACCGATTGATGTTTCAATGACATACGGTGTATACGACTCGTTGATTTCCGGATCGAAATATTTGATACTCTTGCCCGAAAACTTCTCATGCTGCCCAAGGTCGAAGTTTGTACGTGAATGGATACCCTCAACCTCCTTGAAGCCAAACGGCATCTTGAACTCGATGTCAGTAGCGGCATTGGCATAGTGTGCAAGTTTCTCATGATCATGGAAACGGTAGTTCTCTTCACCGAATCCAAGATTCTGGTGCCAAGCCATACGTGTCTGCTTCCATTGAGCGAACCAATCAAGTTCAGTACCCGGCTTAATGAAGAACTGCATCTCCATCTGCTCAAATTCACGCATACGGAAAATGAACTGACGTGCCACGATTTCATTACGGAACGCCTTACCTATCTGGGCGATACCGAACGGAATCTTCATACGTCCCGTCTTTTGCACATTAAGATAATTCACGAAGATACCCTGTGCAGTCTCCGGACGCAAATATATTGTCATGGCAGCATCTGCCGTAGAACCCATTTCAGTCTTGAACATGAGGTTGAACTGACGTACTTCTGTCCAGTTCCTTGTACCGGAAATAGGGCATACAATTCCTTCGTCAAGGATGATCTGACGCAGTTCCTCAAGATTCATTTCGTTCATGGCAACAGAATATCTCTCGTGCAGAGCGTCACGCTTAGCCTGTTCGTCCAACACTCGCGGACTTGTCTCACGATATTTCTGTTCATCAAAAGAGTCACCAAATCTCTTTTTAGCCTTTGCTACTTCTTTTTCGATTTTCTCTTCGTATTTCGCAATCTGCTCCTCAATGAGCACATCTGCACGATAACGCTTCTTAGAGTCGCGGTTGTCAATCAACGGGTCGTTGAATGCATCGACATGTCCTGAAGCCTTCCATATAGTAGGGTGCATAAAGACGCATGAGTCTATACCTACAATGTTCTCGTGCATAAGCACCATGCTCTGCCACCAATATTGTTTGATGTTGTTCTTCAACTCGACGCCGTTCTGTCCATAATCATAAACTGCGCCCAAACCGTCGTAGATTTCACTTGAAGGGAACACAAATCCGTATTCCTTACAGTGTGAAACCACTTTCTTAAAAACATCTTCTTGTGCCATTTTTACTTTTTATATAGTTTTATTGATTTACAAATATATCTCTTATCTGACAAGTTGCAAAAATACTACTTTTTTTGCTAACTACCATGCAGCAGTATGTTAACTTACATTTCTGCCGCCAAATTCGTTCGAGTTATTTTACAGATGTTTGCTTCATCATGCCATAATCGCTGCAGGCTTCATCCTTTCAGTCTAAAAACGAACAAACAAACTTCAAAAAGAAGATAAAGAAATGAAAATTTATGCAGCCTTTCATTGACAACTGCTCATTTCCCAACCATGAACAGAACATAAAAGGCCTTTGCATTCTATTCGGACATTCTCAATTTAACATTTGCAACATTTATTCACTTTTAGCAGATATGCAAAATCAGGGCATTTTAATCGTAATCAACTGAATATCAACACAATGATTCTCCACCAAGAATCATCCGTTCACATGATTAAAAACAAAAAGCTTAAACAAAAATAGCAAAACACTGATTATCAATTAGTTGACAGATACACAACTTCAAAGAGGGTGTATTGGTACCCCTTCATCAGTTTTTGTTCCGTTTTGGAACGAAAATAGCAAATTATACATTTATTAACACAATTACCGACACCTCCTATTTTACACCCCAAAAACACCGTTTTTTAAACTTCAGCGCAGTGAAAAAATTTTTTCAGTGCGCTGAAAATTTTTTTTCACTGCACTGTTTATTTTGAAACAGCGGCAAATTCTGTTCAAATCCGCACGAAAAACATATAAAATTTGTGAATATCAAATACCATAAATAAACATATATTTACAAACAAAAGCTAAATAAATACGATTCACAGAAATGCAATCAAATCATCCAAAGTCCGAATCACTTACAAAAGTCCCTGTTTTTTTCAATTTTGATTTTAACATTTCGAGGCAGGAATAACGACCTGTTTTCATGAGGAGCAAAGAGATAAAAAGACACATTTGCCACTTTCCCCACACACCTTTTGTCAGAGGAATCGTCCGTATAAAGAAAATACCGATGAATATTTATTCACTTATTACATGAAAAAAATCATCAATCAAAGCTGTTTTCCAAAAAGTTCCGTAAATTTGCAAGCAAGGGGAATGTAGCGGAATGCATGTCTTATCCAAGCAAAAGACAGCAAAAACCGACACACCATCTTTTACTGACACATTAAATCTGATATAATATATAACAAGGGGAGAATGCATTATGGAGCAACTGCTACACTACGTATGGAAACACAAGATTTTTCCACTCCGTACACTATACACCACAGAGGGAAAGGAAATTGAAGTAATCAACCCGGGCATACACAACAGCAATGCCGGACCAGACTTTCAAAATGCCAAAATAAAAATCGGAGGAACACTATGGGTCGGCAATGTGGAGATACATGTCCGGTCGAGCGACTGGTTCAGACATGGACACGACAAGGACGCAGCATACGCCAACACAATCCTGCATGTAGCCTCCGACACAGACTGTGTCATACTCTACCCCGACGGTTCGCCAATTCCGCAGCTGCGTCTGGAACCTCCGGCATATATCACATCAAACTACGATGAACTGGCACGCTCGGAGCATCGCCCGAGGTGCAAAGAAGTGGTCTGCAACATGTCCCAGTTCATGATACATACATGGATGTCCTCACTACAAGTGGAGCGTCTGGAAGAACGTACGCAACAGATAATGTCAAGACGGGAAATACTTGACAAGGACTGGGAAAGCACATTCTTCGTGACTCTTGCACGTAACTTCGGATTCGGCATCAACGGAGATGCCTTTGAACAATGGGCAAAATCCATTCCCCTCACAGCCACAGGGAAACATCGGGACGACTTATTCCAGATTGAAGCGATTTTCTTCGGACAAGCAGGGTTGCTCGACAACAATGTCAGATACGACAAGCAACACAGTTCTGTTTCGGACGATGAATATTTCATCCGCCTAAGCAATGAATACCGATACATGCGCCAAAAATTCTCGCTCACACCTGTACCTTCAGGCATCTGGCGGTTCATGAGACTTCGACCGCAGAATTTCCCTCACATAAGAATTGCACAACTTGCAGCACTATACCATAAGCAACGCATAAACTTGTCGCGGCTGCTAAACGCAGAGAACAGAACAGAGATATACGACTTGATGCAGACACAAGTAAGCAAATACTGGCAAACCCACTATACCTTCGCCTCTGCCGCATCAGCGGAAGCAGACAGAAGCTTGTCTGAGTCGTCATTGAACCTTATTGCCATCAACACGGTCGTGCCTCTGCTTTTTGCATACGGACGCTACAAAAACGAAGAAACATTATGTGAACGTGCCATGCGTATTCTGGACGAGATAAAAGCCGAGAACAATTACATCACACGTATGTGGCTTGATGCAGGAGTGAAATGTGAGTCTGCCGCCGACTCGCAAGCCCTCATACAGCTTACCCGCAATTATTGTGAGTCGCACAACTGTCTTCGCTGCCGATTCGGGTATGAGTTCATCAAACATAATCCGGGACTGTTAAGGGAAAAAGAAGAATAAGGCGGCCTCATGAAAGAAACAAAGAGACCAATCACAAGTATGTCCACCAGACTTTCGAATATATTCTATTTATCCGCCGCCTCTTTTCTATACACAATTATAAGAAACCGTCAACGGGAAAAGGAGACATCCGCCGTATTCTCAGTCGGTTCCAACCTTCTATCCTTGAAAGCCATACCTACGAATAAGCCCTGAAAGTTATTGGTAGCTTTCAGGGCTTATTCAGTACCTCCACTGAGAATCGAACTCAGATCTAATCTTTAGGAGAGATTTGTTCTATCCATTGAACTATGAAGGCATGTCTGCAGACCTATTATTTAGTCTACAACGCTGCAAAGATAACAAATTTGTTTGGAGTGTTAAAACTATTTTCTTATAAAAGTTGGCAGTACTGCGACAAAAGAGAAGCAGACAGTTACAAGCCTCCTTAAAAGGACACATATAACCGCCTGCCCGATAACACGAACCATATCTGACGCTCTATCAGAATCCGGTAGCCTTCTTCTCCTTTATGCCTGTCGCCTCTATCACGTTCATCACATAATCGCCAAGCTTCTCACACTCTCCGATAAGGTCCATATAGAACACTCCCATCTGGTAATCGTAAAGCTTATTGTTTATATCAACAATGTTCTGATTTTTCAGTTGGGTACGATAGTTGTTGATTTCATGTTCCATATTGTAGGACTTGTTAAGGTCAACATACCGGTACTCTCCAAATTCCACGACAACAACCATCTGCGTAAGAGCATCTCCGGTAAGCGACATCATATTATGAATATGCTCAAACTGCTTCTCTGTAAAATTAGCCTGTGCATACTGACGCTTCCGGCTTATTGTACGTGCCAGATTGTAACAACTGTCGCCAATGCTCTCCAGCTCCGACACCACGCGCAGCATGTGCTGTATTTCCGTCTTACTCTCAGCACTAAGACGTCCTTCAGACACTTTGTTCAGATAATCGGCAATCTCTATCTCCATATTGTCCGTAATGCTCTCATACTTCTCTATGCGGCTGAAAAGCTTGTTGAACATGTCACCCTTCTCTGTATGAAGCAGTTCCTGAACAAATCCATACATTTTCTGACAACGCTCTGCAAAGACATTGATTTCCTTCTTGGCCTCCAGAATCGAAAGCTCAGCAGTAGACAGAAGTCCGCCGCCGATATAGCGCAGACGGAACTCATCTTCTTCCCCGCCAACCTTAGGCTTAATAAGCATACACACTAATTTCTCCATCGGTTTAATGAACCAAATCAATATAAGCACGTTACATATATTGAAAGAAGTATGGAAAGCGGCAAGTACAGCATTAAGAATCGACTTGTCTGCAAGTTCGGAATGAGGATCGTACCCAACCAAAGAGCAAACAAAATCGACGAAATGCGGGAATATGCACAAGACCCAAATGACACCGAACAAGTTGAATACCAGATGCGCCATTGCTGCGCGTCTCGCTTGTGTAGACGCTGACAGCGCAACGATGTTTGAAGTAACAGTCGTTCCGATATTCTCACCCATCACAAGGGCAATACCCATATATATATCGAGAACTCCGGTTGAACACAGTGTCATAGTTATCGCCATAATGGCTGCAGAGCTTTGCACAGCACATGTCAGCAATCCGCCGATGACAAGAAAAAGGATATAAGAGCCATATCCCCATCCGCTCAACGACCCGAAAAAATCCTGAATGGCTGTATTCTGGTCAAGATGCATACCTTTCGCATTGGCACTTAGCGTGGTAAGTCCAAGGAGCATAAGGGAAAGCCCCATGATAAACTCGCCCATATTGCGGTTCTTGTTCGAATAGATGAACACCATCGCAAGTACAATTGCTGCATATACGGCATACTGCATGTAGCTTCCGCTTCCTCCGAGAACCATAATCCAAGCCGTAGCCGTAGTTCCGATATTGGCACCCATGATGACTGATATAGCCTGAGCAAGTGTCAACAAGCCGGCACTGACAAAGCTGACCGTCATGACGGTTGTAGCTGTAGAAGACTGGATGGAGGTGGTGATAAACGCACCGGTAAGAAGACCGGTAAACCGATTGGTTGTCATTGCTCCAAGCACTTGCCGGAGCTTACTTCCTGCCATTTTCTGCAAGCCTTCACTCATTACTTTCATACCATACATGAGCAGTGCGACAGAACCGACAAGGGTTAAAAATGGTAAATAATCCATAAACCTGAAATTAAATTTTTAGGCAACACCGGAAGCTTCGCTTTTTTTCCATATTTTTATGCAGTCAAAAAAACATTAAAAACTTACAGCTATGAAACAGATGTTACAAATTTGTTGCAAAAATAATAAAACTTCAGAAAAGTTTGAACTTGGAAGCACAATTTTACAAGTATATGAGAAGTTAAAGCCGGAAATGAAACATCGTCCACTCTGTGCACTCGCCAACAACAGAATAGAAGGGCTGAGATTCAGATTGTTCAGTTCCAAGCAATTAGAGTTTCTCGATATCACATCGGCTGCAGGGCGCAAAGTATATGCCCGTTCACTCAGTTTTGTATTGTGGAAAGCGGTAGAGGACTTGTATCCTGGTGTAACACTAATGCTTGAGGCTCCGGTATCAAACGGCTACTATTTTACGTTAAGCCTCAACCGTCCGGTATCGCTCGACGATGCGGCTGCACTGCGGAGGCGCATGAAGGAAATCATTGACGAAGGACACGAATTCCACCGGATAGAAAGTCCGACAGAAGAAGCTGCCGCTCTGTTCAGAGAACGCGGCATGACAAACAAAGCCCGGTTGTTTGAGGGGCTTGGAAGACTATATACTTTTTATTACAAGCTTTGCGACACTGTCGACTATTACTACGGTCCATTAGTGCCGAGCACAGACTATCTCGACTTGTTCGACCTTGTAAAGTATTATGACGGTTTGTTGCTTCGTATACCTCGGTTTGAAGACAGCAATAAACTCGGCGAACTTATCAAACAGGAAAAAATGCTCAATGTGTTCCGTGAGGATCATCAGCTTGAGCGAGTGCTCGGTGTAGGTACCGTAGGTGAGCTAAATGCCGCTACAGACAACGGAAGTTCTGGAGACATCATCAAGATAGCGGAAGCATTGCAGGAAAAGAAGATATGTCACATATCCGACCAGATAGCGGCTCTTCGCAACGTCAAAGTAATCCTGATTGCAGGTCCTTCGTCAAGCGGAAAGACCACATTCAGCAAAAGGCTGTCGATTCAGCTGATGACATCAGGACTGAAGCCCTACCCTATTTCACTTGACGATTATTTTGTGAACCGCGAAGACAATCCGATAGATGAAAATGGCGAATATGACTATGAATCCATATACGCGCTCAACCTGAGTCTATTCAACGAACATCTGCGGATGCTGCTTGCCGGAGAAGAAATCGAACTGCCAAGATATGATTTCACAACAGGCAGAAGCATGATGAGCGGTAAACGGCTGAAGCTATCCCCCAATATGATTCTCATCCTTGAAGGCATCCATGCACTCAACCCGATACTTACCCAAGAGATTCCAGAAGACAAGAAGTTCAGGATATATGTGTCTGCTCTTACCACCATCAAACTTGACAACCATAATTATATCCCGACTACAGATAACCGTCTGATAAGACGAATCGTACGCGACTTCAAGTATCGCGGTGCATCTGCCGCAGATACGATTGCACGCTGGCCAAGCGTCAGAAGAGGTGAAGATAAATGGATATTCCCATTCCAGGAAAATGCGGATGTCATGTTCAACAGTGCCCTGCTATATGAACTTGCGGTATTGAAGAATCAAGCAATCCCGGTGCTTGAAAGCGTGAACGAGAACCAGCCCGAACATGCCATAGCTAACAGTCTGATACAATTCCTGAAATTCTTCAAGACAATACCAGACCGTGAATTGCCTCCAACTTCCATATTAAGGGAATTTCTCGGAGGAAGCTCATTTAAGTATTGAATGGAAAATCTCAGAAGGAGCCCCAAACAATACTATTTATAAGCTTGAACCGTTCAAGCACAATTATCCCCATAATTGTCAGCATAGTTCTCATGTGAATGAGGTCTATGCTGATTTTTATGAAAAACAGGATATATCTCTATGTAGGCAACTTGTCTGTCTGCCAATTAAGTAAACAATATATTTTTCTTTTTCTCGTATTTGAAGTACCTTTGTCACTCAAAGCCAAAACATACAATAAGATTTTTTCAATATATGTTGACAGAAAAAGAATGCGAATTTCTTAACTCAAGGATGAAAGGTACGATGATTGAAGCATTAGGCATACGATTCGTACCGACAGAAGACGATGCAGCGGTAGCGGAGATGCCTATATCTCATGCCACCAAACAATATTTCGGTATTCTTCATGGAGGTGCCTCACTTACACTGGCAGAAACAGTGGCAGGAGCCGGTTCGCTTCATCTCACAGGATATGATGAAGGGACAAAAGTATGCGGCATACAAGTATCAGGAAACCATGTGGCAATGTCCGCAACAGAAGGAAAAGTGTTCGGACGGGCTACACTCGTACATGCCGGAAAATCCATACATACATGGAATGTCGACATAATAGGAGAAGACGGAAAACTGATTTCTACAGAAAGAGTTATGAACCGAATATTGCACAATGGTTGAAGATATACACAGAGTCATAAAGGATGCACATGCTTTTGCCTTATACCGTTTGCCGTTCTCTGACGAATGCCATATTATAGCACAATTGTCGAATCAGCCAGAGACATTGCACGATATATCAGAACTTGAAGACAAAAAGGGATTTGTCATGGTACCGTTTCACATAGACGACCTTCACCCTATAGTATTGATAAAACCAGAGATTGAGCAGAGCATACAGTTTCACACACACTGCCTTACCGAAAGGGAGGAAGGGAACACCCACCCTATCAGGCACTGCAGCAACCGAGACGAAGACTACAATCTATATCAGCTGGTATTCCGCAAATTTCATTCTTCATTATGTTCTGGCGAGTTTGAAAAGCTGGTCCTCTCGCGCCGGAAGAAATTACATGTCGGGAAGATGGATCCTGTGAGAATTTTCACCCGTGCCTGTGCCGCTTATCCACGCATGATGGTATATTTATGTTCCGCTCCGGAATGCGGAACATGGATTGGATGCACCCCGGAAATACTGCTTGCCGGCAACAAATCACACTATCGTACAGTCGCGTTAGCAGGAACAATGGCAATGGACACTTCGGAAGATATATCTCAGCATACCATCAACTGGAGTGAAAAGAACCAACAGGAACAAGCGATTGTGGCAGATTATATACGTGAGAGACTAAAACCATACGCATACGTGATTGAAGAAGAGGGACCTTACACCTCGCGAGCAGGAAAACTGCTCCACCTGAAAACGGAATTTCACTTTTCTTCGGTATGGTCAACGAACAGCTATAAAGAAACGAACACCAGCCAGCCAACAGAGTGTACAAGAAACATGAGCGGACTGATACGCAACCTGCACCCTACACCGGCTGTATGCGGACTACCACAGGAGAAAGCCCTGAAGTTTATCATTGAAAACGAAGGATACGACCGCAGTTACTATTCAGGTGTTGTCGGGATGCTCAATCCCAAGAACGAGACGAACTTATATGTTAATCTTCGCTGCTCATCCATTTCCAATGACGGAACAGCCACCCTTTATGCCGGAGGCGGCATACTCTCCTCCTCCACGGTTGACAATGAATGGCAGGAAACGGAAGAAAAGCTAAAAACCATATTGAATGTATTCAGATAAGCAGAACATCCTGTTGCTGACAGCTTTAATGCACAGAGCAGCAATCACGGATGTCGTTGTATGCCCGGGAAGCCGCAATGCTCCTCTTGTACACAACTTCAAAGAAGCCGGATTCACCTGTTATGAAATTACAGATGAAAGAAGTGCCGGCTTTTTTGCCTTAGGACTTATAGAAGCCAAAGCACGTAGTGTAGCAGTATGCTGTACCTCCGGCTCGGCGGTGCTGAACCTTGCCCCAGCCATATCAGAAGCGTATTATCATCCTCTGCCTCTGCTCGTCATCACAGCAGACCGTCCGCCATGCTGGATTGGGCAACAAGACGGACAGACAATGCCTCAACCGCCTGCTTTTGGTTCACTTGTCAGAAAGTCGGTAAGCCTTCCGGACTTTCAGGAAGGACAGGAAGAAGAACACTGGTATTGCAACAGGCTTATCAATGAAGCACTTATCGCATTAAAACAATATAGCGGTCCTGTACATATCAATGTGCCTATCTCAGAACCTTTGTTCAGATTCAACGTACAAAATTTGCCTGTAGCGGAAAGATTCATCGAATACAACAGACCTGAGAATGATTTTTCGGACAGTGCTTCATTACAAATGTCGCACGAGTGCACCAATGCAAGTCGTATATTGATCGTCATCGGGCAAATGTCCCCATCAGAAGCAGAAAAGATAGTGCCAGACATCCAAGAACTCATCCGGAAAGGGGTTGTAGTGATAGCAGAAAGGCTTGCCAATCTGAAACTGAACGAGATGATACCATATAACTTCGACTGCATTCTAAAAGCTTACAAACAAAAGCAGGAGCTGATACCGGAGATGGTGGTTACAATCGGAGGACATATTGTTTCCAAAAGAATCAAGCTGCTGTTGCGTGATACACATCCCAAGATACATTGGCATGTCAGCGCATACGGAGAACTGGCAGACTTATTTTGTTGTTCGACGCGGCTTGTTGAATCATCAGCTAAAAAGGTGACAGGTTTTCTTGCAGACCATATCACCACTCCCCGAGACTCGCGATATAAAGAACATTGGATGCAACTGTCGGCATTGGTTGGTGAAAAGACAGAATCTATCGGGAAATACGGGTTCAGCGACATGGTCGTTATCGGGACAATCACAAAGAATCTCCACAGCCAATGGGACATACAAGTGGCAAACAGCAACTCCGTCCGTTATTTACAGCTGTTGCGTGGCGGTGAAAACACCGTGATGTGTAATAGAGGTATCAATGGTATTGAAGGCTCTCTATCTACAGCAGCCGGCTATATGGCAGGCGGAAAACCAACCTTGCTAATAATCGGCGACTTGAGCTTTTTCTATGATAGGAATGGTCTGTGGAACAGTTTCATTCGGAGACATGGAATGAAGAACAAAACCGCCATGCCTGATGCTCCGCTGCGTATTCTCCTTATAAATAACAGCGGAGGCGGAATCTTTCATTCCCTTCCAGGACTGCCTTCTTCTCCTTACTTGTCGCAATATATCGCTGCAGAGCATCATACATCTGCAGAAAGTATAGCAAAAGAAAGTGGAGTCAAATATCTTTCAGCATCCAATGAGCAAGAGCTGAAAGAACACAGGGACAGGTTTCTGAATCCGGATGACAAAGTAATCATACTGGAAGTGTTTACTGATGTTGCCATTACCGATGCCGCTCTACAGAAATTCTATAAAGAACTGGAAAATGTCAATAGATAAGATATTATGAACATGAAAGTGTTACCATACAAACATAGCCGTGAAATTATCCATCAAGTACACTTTTACAAGAATACATAAAAACAGACAAGCCGTTTCCCTTCGCAGAGAAACGGCTTGCCTGTTTTATCATTAGCAAAAAATGCCTTAAAAAGGCAGATCGTCTGCTGAATCATTTGATGAGAAATCAACTGTAGAAGTCGGAGCAGCACCCTGCATAGGCTGCTGAAAAGCCGGTGCCTGCTGATAGCTTCCCGGGAACGGCGGCTGTTCAGGAGCAACAGATGCTCCAGGCTGTATATGGTCAACTTTCCAGGCGCGAATATTATTGAACCAACGTCCCTGATACTCATGCGCATCTATATCAAAGAAAACATTGACTTCATCACCCAACTGAATATTCATCTGACTGATCTTGTCTTCTCCGAAGACATTAAAACACATGCGACGAGGATACTGTTCATGCGTCTCTATGACATAATCCTGTGACTTCCACGGATTACCCGTGCTTTTTGCTACACCGCCTCTTGCCTCAAGCACAGCGATGATTTTTCCTGCTATTTCCATAAATATATTCTGATTTTTGACTGCGAAAGTACAACTTTAAGACGTAGAAAACTAATTTTATCTTGTTTTTTTATCAATATTTCAAAACTATACCTAACTTTGTGAACTTTATAAAAACATAATGCACAATGAAATTCAATGTATCAAGCACAACTCTCTGCAGTCGTCTGCAAATGATAAGCAGGGTTCTCAGTTCTAAAAATTCCATAGCAATCCTCGACTGCATATTGTTTGAATTGGAAGACAATGTATTAAAGCTTACAGCATCAGACAGCGACACTACACTTGTTACAAGTGTCGAGACGAGTGATTCCGACATGAACGGCAAGTTTGCTATAAATGCAAAGACACTTATTGATGCACTAAAAGAAATATCGGAACAACCGATCACATTTGAAGTCAACACTTCAAGCAATGAAATAGAAATTATATACCAGAACGGAAAATATAACCTCATCGGACAAAATGGTGCAGAGTATCCGACACCAATGGGAATGGGAGAAAATTTCCGTCAAATTACAATCGGTGCCGACACACTATTCAACGGCATCTCACGTACGCTGTTCGCTACAGCTGAAGACGAACTGCGTCCGGTAATGAACGGAGTATATTTTGATATTACTACAGAAAATCTGACTTTTGTAGCCAGCGACGGACACAAACTGGTTCGTAACCGCAACTATACTATTCATGGCGAAGAGAATGCCGCATTCATATTGCCGAAGAAACCGGCTCTGATGCTTAAGAACATCCTTCCCAAAGAGAATGGAGACGCAATTATTGTTTTCGATGACAAACATGCAGAAGTCAGAATGTCAGGATACAAGCTCAGCTGCCGTTTGATTGAGGGAAGGTACCCTAATTACAATTCGGTAATTCCTACAGACAATCCTTTCAAGGTGACAGTAGACCGTCAGGCAATCATCAGCGCGTTGCGCCGAGTGTCAGTCTTTGCAAGCGTCAGCAATGCGCTCATCAAGTTGCGCCTTGACAGCAATACGCTGACAGTTTCCGCCCAAGATATTGACTTCTCCACTTCTGCAGAGGAGCGTATCATTTGCGAATATGAAGGTACTCCAATGAATATAGGATTCAAGGGCACATTCCTTCTTGACATACTTAACGGCATCACAGGACAAGAAGTTGTTCTGGAACTTGCAGACCCAAGCAGAGCAGGAGTCATCGTACCGGCAGAACAAGAAGAAGGAGAAGATCTGCTCATGCTGCTGATGCCAATGATGCTCAACGACTGAAACCATTTCCGAAGTCATAAATGTTTTGAAGTATAAGGCTGATTTTATTCCATGCCTTATACTTCAAAATGTCATTTTTATACACGCAAAAACATGAGACTTAATCTGAACAACCCTATCATATTCTTCGACCTTGAGACAACAGGTGTCAATATAACGACAGACCGCATTGTGGAACTTTGCTATATCAAAGTGATGCCCAATGGAAACGAAGAGTCCAAAACAATGCGTTTACGTCCGGCAGACATGGCAGGCAACACCATTCATATCCCGGAAGAATCAACAGCCATTCACGGAATATCGGATGACGATGTCAAGGACTGCCCTACATTCAAAGAAATTGCGGCAGAACTGGAGAAGAGCATCAAAGGTTGTGACCTTGCCGGATTCAACTCTAACAAATTTGATATTCCGCTACTTGTAGAAGAGTTCCTGCGTGCCGGCATCGACATAGATCTTTCCAAACGCAAGTTTGTGGATGTACAGAACATCTTCCACAAACTCGAACAGCGCACCCTTGTGGCTGCCTACAAATTCTATTGCGGGAAGAATCTGGAGAATGCCCACTCTGCAATGGCTGACACCCGTGCCACACTTGAAGTTCTGGAGGCACAGCTCGACAGATATCCGAATGAGCTAAAGAATGATGTGGCATTCCTTGCCGAATTCTCGAGCATGAACAAAAATGTGGATTTTGCAGGACGTATCATTCTCAATGACAAAGGAGAAGAGATTTTCAACTTCGGCAAATACAAGGGACATAGTGTTCAGGAAGTATTACATCGTGATTCCGGATATTACAACTGGATGATGCAGGGCGATTTTGCGCTCAACACCAAACAGGTATTGACAAGACTCCGCCTGTTGGAAAAGACCAAGAAATAAATATTAATAACGGACAAGTTGACAAAGAGATGCTGAAAGGGAAAAAAATAGTCATCGGAATAACCGGCAGTATTGCTGCATACAAAGCTTGCCTGATAATCAGGCTACTTATCAAACAAGGGGCAGAAGTGCAGGTGGTCATCACTCCGGCAGGAAAAGAGTTTATCACCCCCATCACTTTATCTGCACTGACAAGCAAACCTGTAATAAGCGAGTTTTTCTCACAGCGCGACGGCACTTGGAACAGCCATGTAGACATAGGGCTGTGGGCAGATGCCATGCTGATAGCTCCTGCCACGGCAACTACAATTGGCAAAATGGCTCATGGGATTGCGGACAATATGCTTATAACAACTTATCTGTCTATGAAAGCTCCTGTGTTCATCGCTCCGGCTATGGATCTTGACATGTACGCCCATCCTTCCACCCAGCATAATATGGATGTCTTACGCTCTTACGGCAATCATATCATAGAACCGGGAGAAGGCTTTCTTGCCAGCCATCTTGTAGGAAAAGGACGTATGGAAGAACCGGAAGAGATTGTGCGTCAGCTGGATGAGTTCTTCTCTAAGGCGAACAGAGCATCATCTTCACTTTGCTCAAAAAAGATCCTGATCACAGCAGGTCCCACATACGAAAAAATTGATCCTGTGCGATTTATAGGGAATTATTCTTCCGGAAAAATGGGATTTGCCTTGGCATGTGAATGTGCAAGACGTGGGGCACATGTAGAGCTGGTATGCGGTCCTGTGTCCACAAATATGGATATCAATCACCCGAACATTGTCCGAACAGACGTGGAATCCGCCGCCGACATGTATGAGGCAGCAATGAAGCTTTTTCCTGATATGGATGCAGGAATATTGTGTGCGGCAGTAGCAGATTTCACTCCAGAGGTTTGTGCAGACAAGAAAATCAAACGTAAAGGTAATGATATGTTAATAAGGCTGAAACCCACAAAAGATATCGCTGCCGCTCTTGGACAACAAAAGACTGACAGACAGTGTCTGGTGGGATTTGCTCTTGAAACAAACGATGAAGGCAATAACGCAAGAGGAAAGCTGGAAAAGAAAAATTTTGATTTCATCGTACTTAATTCATTGAACGACAAGGGTGCGGGATTCAGATGCGACACAAACAAAATCTCGATAATAGCCCCCAATACAATAGAAGGGGAAAATGATCGTTTTATAGAAAAGAAGTTTCCTCTGAAAACCAAACAGGAAGTTGCCGCCGATATCATAGATGAACTGGAAGGCAGATTGTAAAAAAGAGGAAAATACGATTGTCTATCTCTCAATTTATAATTGCATGAAAAGTATCCTTTTATCATTACTTCTTGCCTTGTCAATTTGTTTGACTGAAAATATATCGGCACAGGAACTGAACTGCAAGGTTGTCATAAACCATTCACAGATTCAGGGAACAAACACAAGTGTGTTCGAGACTCTACAAAGTGCAATCAATGAATTTATGAACAACCGTTCATGGACTGAATTGCAATTCAACAAGGATGAAAGGATTGACTGCACTCTCAACATCACCATCAAACAATACAAGGAGGCAGAAGGTTCTTTTACTGGAGAATTGCTGTTTCAGACTTCACGTCCTGTATTCAATTCCACATACAACACGACGGTATTTTCCATGAAAGACCCTTCCTTCAACTTCACCTACAAAGAATTTGATCAGCTTGAATTCAATGAAAATGCCATGGATAACAATCTTACCGCCATGCTTGCCTATTATGCATATCTTTTCATCGGACTGGACCTTGACACGATGTCACCGCTTGGAGGCACAGACGTTCTCCGCATGGTGGAGAACATTGTAAACAACGCACAGACCATGAGCGAAGTGGGATGGAAAGCATTCAATGACACCAAAAACCGACATGCCATCATCAATGACTATATGGAAAGCTCCATGGAGCCCTATCGCAGACTGCAATATAAATATTACCGTGAGGGACTTGATGAAATGGCAAATAATGCAGACCGTGGACGAACAGCTGTCACAGAGGCTATCGTAATGTTGAAGGAAGCACACAGCAACAAGCCGTTAAGTATGCTTCCCCAAATCTTCACAGACTTTAAACGTGATGAAATTGTCAGCATATACAACGGACACGGCACAACAAAAGAAAAAGAAGAGGTTTACAACATTCTGTCAGACCTAAATGCCTCACAGAACCAAGAATGGGCAAAGATAAAGAAATAGCACAATGATAAAGTCGCTTTACATAGAAAACTACGCACTCATAGAAAAACTTAATATAAGATTGCATCCCGGATTCTCGGTCATTACAGGAGAAACAGGGGCGGGCAAATCCATCATCCTCGGTGCCATAGGACTTCTTCTCGGACAGAGAGCAGACAATAAGGCGATAAAGCACGGAGCAAAAAGATGTGTCGTTGAAGCTGTATTTGACTTATCTGCATACGGATTCGATACATTCTTTGAGCTACACGATCTTGACTTCGACGGAAGCGAATGTATCGTTCGCCGTGAGCTGACAAGTTCGGGCAAAAGCCGTGCATTCATCAATGACACTCCTGTTCAGCTGGCACTTCTGAAGGAACTTGGCGAACAGCTCATTGATGTACACTCACAACACCAGAACCTACTGCTCAACAAAGAGGATTTCCAACTCAATGTACTTGATATCCTGGCAGACAACAAAGAGAAGCTGCAACGTTATCAGTCGTACTTCTCCGAATACAGGAAAAGCTACAAGATGTTGTGCCAAGCTATTTCTGACGCTGAAAAAAGCAGGGAGGACGAAGACTATCTGCGCTTTCAGGCCAATCAACTTGCTGATGCAGCTTTAAGAGAAGGAGAACAGAAAGAGTTGGAAGATGAGGCGGAAATGCTGAGCCATGCAGAAGACATCAAACAAGCATTGTTCAGAGCAAGCCAATACATTGTACAGGAAGGGAGCGATGATGTCATCCAACAGATTAAACAAGGAATATCTTCGCTACGCGCAATCGCCAATGTATGTGTATCGGCGGAAGAACTTGCCAGTCGACTTGACTCATGCTATATAGAGATAAAAGACATTGCTGACGAGATTGACAGCCTTTCGGAATCAATAGAATACAACCCTGAAAGATTGAATTTTGTCAATGAACGTCTAAATACAATATATTCCCTCCAACAGAAGCATCACGTTGACACGATAGCTGATCTGATTGCTATCCAGACAGAACTGGAAGACCGTCTTTCTGCCATAGAAAACAGTGACGACCATATAAAAGAACTTAGGCAACACTGTGACAAAGCCAAAGAGCAGGTTGTCAAAGCGGCAGCCGTATTGACAGAAGAAAGAGGTAAAGCGGCAAAGAAAGTAGAAGAATACATGGTGAAAAGCCTTGCCCCACTTGGAATGCCCAATGTACGGTTCCGTGTAGAAATAATGCCACGAGAAGGCAGCATTGCCGAAAAGGCAAATTCTGCAGTTTCCGAACATACAACCCTTGTCGGATATAACACCTATGGTGCAGACAAGATAAACTTTCTGTTTTCGGCAAACAAGAGCGGAAACATGCAGAATGTGGCACAAGTGGCATCGGGCGGAGAGATTGCCCGTGTAATGCTTTCTCTCAAAGCCCTTATCGCCGGTGCCGTAAAACTTCCAACAATAATCTTTGATGAAATTGACACGGGAGTTTCTGGAAGTATTGCAGAAAAAATGGCAAGAATTATGAAAGATATGGGTGAGCAGAATCGACAGGTAATCAGCATCACACATCTACCTCAGATTGCTGCACTCGGAAAGTCGCACTACAAAGTATATAAAAAGGATAATGAAGACGGTACGACAAGCCATATCGTTGAACTTACTCATGAGCAAAGGATAGAGGAACTTGCCCACATGCTTAGCGGAGAAACACTGACTGAAGCAGCTGTCAACAATGCACGCGAACTACTGACAATGGTCAACACTTAACAATATAATAAGGACTTATATGAAAAGAACATTGCGAAATATCACACTGGCTCTAATTGCTTTATGTTCCATTTGTCTACATAAGGCAGAGGCACAGGTAAAAGAAGCCGCAGCACCGAAATGGGTTGCAAAGATGCAGAAAGCAGTCTTCTCGCTACTGACATACGACAAAGAGGGCAATTTGCTGCATTCCGGTACGGGGTTTTATATAGGAAACGAAGGAGAAGCGATTGCCGACTACGGTCTTTTTCATGAAGCATACAAAGCAACCGCTGTAGATATGAACGGAGCAAAGAGTGACGTGACACTTATACTTGGCGCTGACGACACATATAGACTGGTACGCTTTCGGGTGGGCACCAAGAAACATGCTGTTCTTACTCCAGCCTCAACCTCGGCACCGGTCGGTTCACCCGTATGGACGTTCAACTATTCAAACAGAAAGATTGCCACATGCCCCACTGCTACTATCAGCGATACATCCAGCGTAAACGGCAAATATCCCTACTATACTCTCTCAGATGAAATCGGGAACGGATATGTCGGAGCACCAGTCTTCAATGCTTCCGGAGAAATTGTCGGCATCATCCAACACCCTTCTGCCGGAAAAGGTTATGCGCTTGGTATCACATTCGCAAAAGAGCTGAAGATACAGGCTATTGCTTCCAAATCCGCGTCACTTGCCTTGAGCCATATCCACATGAAAAAGGGGCTTCCAGAAAGCATGGAAGAAGCATTGGTTTACCTGTACTTCAAGTCACGCTCTGCAGGAAACGAAGAATATATCGATCTGCTCAATCAATTCATCATGGCTTATCCGGAAAATGCGGAGGGCTATTTCCGACGTTCTACCCCACTCACAGACATGCAACGTTTTGACGAGGCTGAAAGTGACCTGCAGAACTACCTGCGACTTGCAGAAGACAAGATACAGGCAAATGCGAACATAGCTCAGGCCATACAACAAAAATTAGTATATCAACCGGAGGCTGTATACGACAAATGGAATTTTGATGTGGCACTCAGCTACATTGACAAAGCCATAGAATTGGAAAAGAGCAGGATTTCAGCAAATAGAAATGATTCATCTTCCGCCGTACTGCTGGACTGTCAGCTCCGTAAGACCCAGATTCTCATGTCAAAAAAAGACTATGATTCGGCAATAGCCATTTACGATGAACTGAACAACAGCGAGCACCGTGCACCGGCAATTTACTATGCCTCGGCTCTTGCTCATGCAGGAAAAGGCGACTCTATAAATATCCAGATAGCTCTTCTTGACAGTGCTATAGCTCTATTTCCGAATCCATTGCCAGCCGAAGCAGCCAATTATGTGTTGTACAGAGGAAAACTATATGAAGAAACAGGAAAGTACCGTGAAGCAGTGGTTGACTACGACAAGTTCTGCTATCTAAACAACAACAAAGTGAATGCCGCTTTCTACTACGACCGTTCTCAAGTAGAGATGAAAGCACGCATGTATCAACAAGCGCTTGATGATCTAAATTCTGCTATTGCCGCTGCTCCCCGCGAGTCGCTCTATCACATTGAAAAGAGCGCGTTGTTGCTGCGCGTCAATCAGATAGACGAATGTATTGAGGCTGCAAAGGAATGTATAGCCCTAAACCCACAAATGTCAGACGCTTACCGTATTATCGGTTATGCTTTTCTTCAAAAAGGAGATAGAACTGCGGCGAAAGAGAATTTGGAACATGCAGTGAATTTGGGTGATGAAGGCGCAAAAGAAATAATAGAAAAATATGGGATAAAATGATTTGTATTATTTTGAGTCTGAATCAATAAATAAAATATCTTCCAGACTTTATCCCACCCTACTTATGGCTGATGACAATATACTGTATATATCGTCATCAGCCATCTATTTATATATGCGAGTTCGGGATAAAGACTGTACGGAACAAGTTGACCCGACAGCTTGAAAATCAAGTCTTATTATTTATGCTTTGCCTTGCCGACAAGGAATTTGACATCATCCCTGTTGTCTGTAATTGGAAATGTGTACCAAATCGAGCAGATTCGAGATAAACGACCGACAATCAAACAGATGATATTCAGCTCAGAAGAATGCAGTTTTAGTTCGGGAAATAAGAGGCAAACGTTTCTTGTCCCCGGACTGAAGCTTGGCAATGTCCGTACTTCGTTGCAATCTTCTTTTTGGTTTGCACCCTAAAAGTCGGAACTGTGCGCAGACTTCTCAAACCGACAGTATTGATTTGAAAAATCTTGTGCAGCGGATTAAAAGAATCAGCAGGGAGAATACTTATTTTTAGTGTGAAAAGTTCTTCAAACAGCATTGTTGTTTTTATAATCAGCAGTGCTGATTATAAAAACTGCAGTGCTGATTTTATAATCAACACTGCCGATTATAGAATTCAGTGGGGTGGAAATGGATTCAGACAGCCGTCCTGTCATGTTTACAGAACTGCAAAACTGTTTTTCTTGTTCTATCGGATAATGGCATACCAGTGTCATGACACTGTCCACGGACACAATGGATGTAGCAGTGATTGAATTTGCAGTAAGTACCGGAATGAAACAGGAGAAGAATTGTCATATTCCCACTGTCAGAGAGGAAAGCTTTACGGTTGCGGTGTTTCCTTTCATTGGTCGGAAGAAAGAGTTTTTTCCAAAATTTTACGCTTACAACTCTTGTCAGACTCATCAATAACGCAAAAAACATCTACAGCCTTGTCGTTGGCAGCCATTGTTGCGTGTTTTTGTCATTTATTGTTTGTCAGATTAGAAAGATATGGAATAATGCGATGATTACCAGCTTTTAATGAGATGTTATTAGTCCGAGCTCACAAAATTTACATGGCAATAGAGTACAATAAGATATAAAAATACGTTTTCTACCTACCATAACAGCATAAACCGTTCTATCCTTCTAACTCAAACAGAAAAAGCAGAATTATTTGTTTCTATGCCGCATATAAAACGGCATATTATTTTTCAAGTATATCTTTTTTGACTATTTTTGCAACAAATTAGGCATTATCCGCATCCCGGTAATGCAGAAGCAGCGATATTGCATTTACTGACACCATAATATGAGTTCACAGCACTTTAACGATATTCTGACAGAAACAGTAGACCGACTTTCAGAACCGGCCTCGTATAAAGATTTGTTTCATCAGCATCGCGAAGGCATTTCTCTGCCATCGGGCAAAATCTTATGTGAGATTATCCACATTGCCCGCTCGGTCTTATTCCCCGGCTATTACGGAAATTCTTGTGTCAATGCTCACACCCTTCAATACCATATGGGAGTGAACGTTGAACGTTTGCATGACCTGCTTTCCGAGCAGATTCGTGCAGGACTTGCTTTTGGACAATATGACGGAACCGAATGCGGGAAGACAGAATCGGCTGACATGAAAAGCAAACAAATAGCTACTCTATTTATCAGCCGCCTACCGGAAATACGAAGAATGCTTGCCACAGATGTTATCGCGGCATATAATGGAGACCCTGCTGCAAAAAGCTATGGAGAAATCATCAGTTGCTATCCGGTAATCAAGACACTTACCAACTACCGCATAGCCCATGAGCTGCTCATGCTTGGTGTGCCCCTAATCCCGCGAATCCTTACGGAGATGGCACATTCAGAAACAGGCATAGACATTCACCCGGGAGCTACCATAGGTGAATATTTCACTATAGACCACGGAACCGGTGTGGTTATCGGGGAGACATGTATCATCGGCAATAATGTGAAATTATATCAAGGAGTGACATTGGGAGCAAAAAGTTTTCCTCTCGATGAAGAGGGAAATCCTATCAAAGGTATTGCACGGCACCCTATATTGAAAGACAACGTGATTGTTTATTCCAATGCCACGATTCTCGGACGCATAACAATAGGAGAGGGAGCAACAATAGGCGGAAACATCTGGGTTACAGAAGATGTACCGGCTAACGGCAAAGTAGTGCAAAGAAAGTAGCGTCATCAATTTTCTTATACTTCTGAAGAAGAAACAAACGGTATCACATGCGGCAAAACGGAATTCGCAAAATATTTCACAACAATTTTGCCATTCTGCAGCCGAGTCATTCATTTGTAAACTACAAAAACAAAAAATATTAAACAGCGTGGAAACACAAGAATTCAAGATTATTGCAAAGACATTTCAGGGATTGGAGGAAGTGCTTGCAAAGGAAATAACCGAGTTGGGCGCCAATGATATCGAAATAGGAAGGCGGATGGTTTCATTCACCGGCGACAAGGAAATGTTATACAAAGCCAATTTTTGCCTTCGTACGGCAGTAAAGGTGCTGAAACCTATACGACATTTCAAAGCCGATGATGCAGATGAAGTCTACAACGTGGTAAAGAAAATGAACTGGGATACATATATGGACAGTACTAACACTTTCCTCGTTGATGCAGTAGTATTCTCGGAAAAGTTCCGCCATTCAAAATTCGCGGCATATAGAGTAAAAGACGGTATTGCCGACTATTTCCGTGAAAAAACAGGCGAGCGTCCTAATGTCAGCATTACTAATCCAGATATCAGAATAAATATCCATATCGCTGATAATGATGTGACAATTTCTCTCGACAGTTCAGGAGAAAGCCTGCATCAGCGAGGTTATCGTACCGGCACAGTTCCTGCGCCTCTCAATGAAGTGCTTGCAGCAGGAATGATTATGCTGTCAGGATGGAACGGAGACTGCGATCTTATCGACCCTATGTGTGGTTCAGGAACTATATTGGTAGAAGCAGCTCTCATCGCTATGAATATCTATCCAGGGGTGTTCCGCAAGGAATTTGCATTCGAGAAATGGAAAGATTTCGATGAGGAGCTTTTTGATAAGATATATAATGATGATTCACAAGAACGTGACTTTGACCACAAGATTTACGGCTATGACATCAATCGTCAGGCTGTAGCCATAGCCATAGACAATGCACGCTCTGCCGGTGTCAACAAAATTGTCGACATTATGCAGCGTGATTTCTATGAGTTTGAGCAGCCTATAGAGAAGGCCATGATAATAACCAACCCGCCTTATGGCGAACGTATAACTACTAACGACCTTCTCGGACTTTATGAAACGATTGGTGAACGTCTGAAACATGCATTCGTTGGCAATGACGCATGGATACTTAGCTACCGTGATGAATGTTTTGCAAAAATCGGTATGCGTCCATCTACACGGTACGCGCTGTTTAACGGTGCTCTGGAATGCGAATTCCGCAAATATCAGATATTTGATGGCAAACTCAGCGAAAGGCGCGAAGAGGGTCTTGACATCAAGACTGAAGACGAGCGCATGCACAATATGAAATTTAAGCCTCACCGTCGCCATGAAGATGATGAAGATGAGGCTTATAATGACAAACGCGGCACTTATGATGATGAGCACTATTTCAAGAGTCGTCCGCACAATGCACGCAAGCCGTTCGAAAAAGAAAGGAATTATGACCGTACAAAAAAGACTTCTTTCAGCTTCTACAAAGACGATGACAACACAGAGCTTGACCGTCGTGCCTTCAAATGGGGAGACCGTAAACCGGGTTCTTGGGATGAGCGTGAGAGTTCATCAAAATCATTTGAGGAAGAACGCAAGTCTTTCAGCAGAGAACGTAAACCTTTTGACAGAGACAGACGTGCATCAGACAGAACCAGAACATCTGACCGCGAACGAAAGCCGTATGATAGTGAAAGAAAAACCTATAACAAGGGAAACAGTCCATACGATCGTGACAGGAAAAGATATGGCGACAAAAGACATGACGGTTGGGATCGGAGCAGCAGTCGCAACAAACGGGAAGACAGAAGCCGTGATGAACGCAGAAGCAAATGGGGGTTTGACAGTGAAGGACATCCATTCCGACGCGACAACAACGAGGAATAGACAGTCTGTCCAAAACAAGGAACTGTTCATTCTTTTATTGTCTTGCTCAGGATTGCCATTATATTCTTTATTAGGCTGAAGGTCTTATAAGCTTCATCAGCTTTCAGGTTATACCATACACAAGGAAGTCAAAACACTCCCAATATGGCAATATGCTTTTAATGAAAACCAAGCTTGGCATGAACCCAATAAATTAAAGCATACAATCTGTGTCAGAATAAAAAACCAGTTCCAACAAAAATCCTAAACACTCAAATGAAACAGGCTCCACAAGAATGATGTGTATCATTCTTGTGGAGCCTGTTTCATTATATAATAGTCCTATGCCCCTTTATACCAAATGTCTGATAAGTTCTTCACGATCACCTGGAAGCATATCTATAACCGGTATCTCA